>ENA-UOOR01002319-UOOR01002319.1-fermentation-metagenome-genome-assembly--contig:-NODE-2319-length-19501-cov-4.809627_pt1 | contig 19501 bp, 14 predicted proteins | sample MGYA00245780_ERZ724029 | MGnify/ENA primary metagenome ERZ724029 (study PRJEB28704, sample SAMN03018315) | fermentation metagenome | biome: anthropogenic terrestrial biome; feature: soil; material... | reverse complement strand
GTAGAATTTTTGAGGAGCAACTACTGTGACAAAATACGCTGCCCTAAAAACGAAAGCTTTCGTTGTGGTACAGCTCTTAGCACTTATCGTTCTGTTTGTTGCTTTAACCCTACCTGTGCAGGGCGAAGAAGCTGTTAAGGTGGTGCCGGTTAATACCTTGATTATTAATGACCAGGAGGCCTCTTTTCCGGTCCAACCGGCGGATACTCCTGGAGAATGGCTGGTTTCTCTTCGTGATTTAGCGGAGGAAACCGGTCTAGTTGTCGGTTGGATGGAAGAAACAAAAACCGTTCGGATTAAGGATAAAGGGGTTATCGTTTATTTACAAGTGGATTCTATGGTCGCCTTGGTTAATTCGGCTGAAAAGTTTTTGCCTGAACCGTTACGATTAGTTCAAGGGCGTCTCCTAGTACCTCTGGGTTTCTTAGCAGAAATTTTTGACTACCAATTAGTTGATTCTGCAGAGGGTTTACGGTTAACAACCCCTACCGAAACTATAACAGGTATTAAATTTATCATTGAAGATGGTCGACCTGTAATTAAGGTTACCAGTTCAGGGGTATTACGCTATGAATCACACCTTTTAACTCAACCAGATCGGATCGTTTTAGATCTGCATGATACGAAGTTAGATCTTAATGGAGCTGTTTCTGGTTACTCAGAAATAACCGGAGATGCACTAATTCAGGGGATTCGTTGGGATCAATATAAGCCACGGACGACTCGTATAGTTATTGACCTGAAAAAAAGCGTCGGTTATGAAATCTGGCCTTTAGTTGATGAAAACGGGCTTTTGGTTAGCTTGTTTAAGCAGATTGAAGGTATCTCTTTCCAACGTATATTTGGTAAAGCTCAATTAGAGATATCTGGTACCGGCACGGTAGATTATTCCTTGTCCTACTTATCAAACCCGGACCGAGTAGTAATAGACTTAGAAAAAGCAACTTTAGCAACCCCGGCCCAAGAAATTATAGTTGTTGATGATCCGTTAGTTAAAAAGATGCGGATTAGTCAGTATTTACCCCATATTGTTCGAGCAGTTTTAGAGGTTAACTATCCAGTGGCTGGTGTGGCAAGCCCTAGTAATGACCCACGGGTTATTATTTTAGAGTTAGTGAAGCAGATTACAGGGGTAACGGTTGAAACTAGTAGTGGGCAACAGTCTGTTTTCGTTGCCGGGTCTGGCTTGGCCCAGTATGCGGTAGAATATTTCCCAGATTTAGCCCAGATATTAGTAGATATTCCGTCGGCTGTGCTCCGGACAGATCAGCCACGCCATGTATTTCAACAGGGACCTATTAGTGATATTAAGCTGCTCCAAGTAGCACCAACAGCTGTACAAGTTCAGATTGGATTGAGGGGTTACTTAGGTCACCAGGCCTATCAAAATGCTGATGGTCTCAGAATAGCGATCAATAGTTCGCCTTTATCTGGACGGAGAATAGTCTTAGATCCTGGGCATGGTGGTACCGACCCCGGGGCCATAGGCTCCAGTGGTTTACGAGAAAAGGATGTAGTTTTGGATATCGCTTTGCGTCTCCGTGATTTACTTAAAGCAGAAGGGGCCGAGGTAATCATGGTCCGAGATGGGGACTATTATGTTCCGCTAGCAGAGCGGGCGACTGTAGCTAATAACACTCGGGCTGATGTCTTTGTTAGTATTCATATTAATTCATCAGTAAACCGTAACGCCAGGGGAACAGAGACGTATTACTACTATGCTGATCCTAAAGGTCAAGAATTGGCGGCTTTAGTTCAACGAAATATGTTGGATCAACTTGGCCTAAGTAATCGGGCACCACGGCCGAACCAGGATTTTGTGGTTCTAAAAGAAACGATGGTACCGGCAATACTTTCTGAGGTAGCCTTTATTAGTAATCGGGAAGAAGAAAAATTATTACGGCAATCTTCCTTTAGACAAAAGGCAGCAGACGCTTTATATAGAGCATTGCAAGCTTATTTTGGTGGACCAACTTGGCGACTTCAGGAACGTCTTCCTACTGATTTCGGAGGTCCACCGGCACCGTTTACTTGGGAGCCGCTTAAGATTGCACCTACTAAGCCGGGAGAAGGAATATTGGATAAGGTGAATGTGATCGAAATACACTAGACTATGACTAATGAGGAGTTTTCGATGCAAACGAACATAGTAAACCAGCCAATTGGGGTTTTTGACTCAGGGTTAGGTGGTCTAACAGTAGTCCAAGAGCTATGGCGGGAGCTGCCGCAGGAACAGATCCTCTATTTCGGTGATACCGCTAGAGTACCCTATGGTCCTAGGGATCCTGAGGAAATTATTAAATTTAATGCTGAAATTATTGAATTTTTATTAGTAGCGAAAGTTAAAATTATTGTTTTTGCCTGTAACACCTCAACTTCCCTGGCTTTAGATGTAATGCGCCAACGTTACCCGGTGCCGATGTTTGGGATTATTCAGCCAGGAGCTCGTGCAGCCTTAGCCAATACGCAAAATAAGCGTATTGGATTAATGGCTACTGAGGCTACAGTTCGCAGTGGAGCTTATCGGTATGCTATTCAGGCTTTGGATTCTCAAGCGATATTAATTGAGCAGGCCTGTCCCAAGCTGGTTCCCCTCATTGAGAATGGAGAGATTTCCGGTCCAGAAACTAGTGCAGCTTTGAGTGAATACCTTCTACCATTACAGCAGGGAGAGGTTGATACAATTATCTATGGTTGTACCCACTATCCTTTCCTAGAACCAGAAATAAAACGGCTTTTTCCCCAGCAGTTTCAACTGATTAATCCGGCCCGGAGTTGTGTTCAGGAAGTAAGGGAATACCTAGAGCAGAATTGCTTAACCGCTCAGGCGAAACCGGGGGAAGACCGTTACTTTGTAAGTGGAGATCCAGGTAAGTTTCAGCAGTTAGGAACTAAATTGATTAATCGGGATTTACCTATTCCGCAAAAAGTGGATGTATTGTAGTAACTGGAGATGGTATTATGTTTGAAGATCTAGGCCCAAACACCAAAGCGGCATTAATCGGTTTAGGGATAACTAATTGTGCTCTGGCTACTTATCTAGTGGCCCAAGGGGTAACAGTTGTTGGTTTTGACCAAAAAAATGCTGCCGAGTTAGGTGAATCCATCCTGAACCTAAGGGCTCTTGGGGTGGAGTTAGTTTTAGGGCCGCAGAGTTTTAGTCAGAGTCTAGAGGGGTTTGATTATGTTTTTGTGACCCCAGGAATTCGTCCAGATATCCCGCTAGTGGCTCAAGCAGCAGAGACCGGTGCGATAGTTACCAATGAAATTGATCTTCTGTTACATAAAACGCCTAGTATTGTTGTAGGTATAACCGGTTCTAGTGGTAAAACAACTACGACTAGTCTGGTCGGCCATATTTTAGCTAAAGCCGGAAAAGCTGTTCTGGTAGGAGGAAACATTGGTGAACCTTTGATTCAACGTTTGCCGGAAATGACCTCTGATTCCTATTTAGTCTTGGAATTAAGTAGTTTTCAATTAATGTCAACACGACGGAGCCCCCAAATCTCCCTGATTACTAACATTACTCCTAATCATTTAGATTACCATACAGATATGGACGAATATATTCAGGCTAAAAGCCGAATCTTTGTTTTTCAGAACCAAGATAATGCAGTTGTTTTTAACGCCGATGACCCAACCTTAAAAGGGTTTGTGGGCCAAGTGAAAAGCCGAGTCGCACTATTTTCTACCTGTCAACCGGTGGAACAAGGGGCCTATGTCCATAAAGAAATCTTGTATTCGGTGACGGCAGGGGAGACCCAGGAAATTATGCCGGTTAATGAAATCCCTTTGCGGGGTCGGCACAATGTTGAAAATGTTTTGGCAGCAGCTACAATCGCCGGTTTGTGTGGTGTTCGGCCTGAAATAGTGCGAACGGCGGTACAGGAGTTTCGACCGGTAGAGCACCGGTTGGAATTTGTCCGGGAAATTGCTGGGGTTAAGTATTATAATGATTCTATTGCCACATCTCCGGCTCGGGCCATCGCTGGAGTTAAGGCTTTCCAGGAGCCGATTATTCTAATCGCTGGTGGTTATGATAAGAAGCTACCGTTTGATGAGTTTGTTGCAGTCCTGCCGAACAAGGTTAAGTACCTTCTGCTTGTAGGGGACACAGCCCCGGCTATAGCCAAGTTGGTGGAAAGTTTGCCAGATGGTCCGGATTACTCTATCTGTACCGATTTGGCAGAAGCGGTGCAACGAACTAGGAACCAAGCGGCTCCAGGGGATATAGTCTTATTATCGCCTGCTTGTGCTAGTTTCGATCAGTTTCCAAATTATCGGGAACGGGGCAGGGTATTTAAGAGATTAGTTAATCTGTTACCAAACTAGGAGGGTAATTATTGAAACGAATCGATGGACGTGTGCCGGAAACGTTAAGGCCGGTTACAATTACTCGTAATTATTTGCTTTACCCTGAGGGGTCGGTACTAATAGAAGCTGGAAATACCAAAGTAATCTGTACCGCAACGTTGGAGGATAAGGTGCCGATCTGGCTCAAAGGAACAGGAAAGGGTTGGATCACAGCAGAATATGCCATGTTGCCTCGTGCTACCGAAGTTAGAAACGCCAGAGAAGCTAGTCGGGGTAAACAAAGCGGGCGGACCATGGAAATTCAACGGTTGATTGGACGGGCATTGCGTTCAGTGGTAGATTTATCTGCGCTAGGTGAGCGGACAATCTGGTTAGATTGTGATGTTATCCAAGCTGATGGAGGGACAAGGACCGCTTCAATAACCGGTTCTTTCGTAGCCCTGGTTGATGCGTTACTTCACCTTTGGAATACTGCTGGTAATTTGAATTGGCGTACATTGCCTATTACGCACTATGTTGCCGCGGTTAGTGCAGGTATTGTTGATGGTGTTCCTCTTTTAGATTTAAATTATCAGGAAGACTCATCGGCTCAAGTAGACATGAATTTTGTGATGACCGATGGCAATCGAGTTGTAGAGATCCAAGGTACTGCAGAACAGTATCCATGTACTCACGAAGAAATTAGTACCTTGTTTACTTTAGGGCAACAAGGTACTACAGAGTTAATCGCTATCCAAAAGGCAGTTTTAGGTGAAGATGCTGGTAAAGTTGGGAAGTGGTCTATTGCGTAAACTGGTATTAGCTACCCATAATCCCCATAAGGTAACGGAAATGCAGGCTCTTTTAGCGGACTTATCTGTTACGGTAGTCCCAGCAACTGTTTTTCCTGGTATTCCTGATATAGAGGAGGATGGGGAGACATTTCAGGCTAATGCCGCTAAGAAAGCTGTAGCTATTGCTAACTTTACCGGCGAATGGACGGTTGCCGATGATTCCGGTTTAGAAGTAGATTTTCTTCAAGGTAAACCCGGCGTTTATTCGGCCCGGTTTGCTGGGGACGACGCTACAGACGCAGAGAATAACGCTAAGTTATTAGGTTTGCTCAAGGATGTTCCTTGGGAAAAACGACAAGCCCGGTTTCGTTCGGTGCTGGCTATTGTTCGTCCAGGAGGAGAGCCGCTCTTTGCTACGGGAAGTTGCGAAGGCTATATTGATTTTGAGGCCAGAGGTTTCGAGGGCTTTGGTTATGACCCGCTATTCTATGTGCCTGACATAGGGAAAACCTTTGCTGAGATGGCTCCAGAGGAGAAAAACCGGATTAGTCATAGGGCAAAAGCTATAGAGAAGGCTAAAGAGATATTAGTCCAATTACTCCGGGAGTAATTGCTGTTGACAGAGGGGTTTAGTCATGTTATCATGATAAAGCAGCTGAAAAAGCTGTCTTTCTTTTAGTCAATGGATCGGGGCGTAGCGCAGTTTGGTAGCGCACTTGCCTTGGGAGCAAGGGGTCGCTGGTTCGAATCCAGTCGCCCCGACCATAAATATTCTGCGCCTGTAGCTCAGGGGATAGAGCAACGGACTTCTAATCCGTGGGCCGTAGGTTCGATTCCTACCAGGCGCGCCAGAGTGCGATTAATAGATGGTGGGTGTAGCTCAGTCGGTTAGAGCGCCAGGTTGTGGCCCTGGAGGCCGTGGGTTCGAATCCCATCACTCACCCCAAACATTCTTCCAGAAATTGCGAATGTTGAGTAGATTAAGAGACTTTACCTAATAGGTTTAAAGTCTCTTTTTTTGTTTACTCAGGACATTGGTCATATCCTGCTAGTTAATAAAGGATTGCTTCCTTTTAGAATCAAAATTAAACTATTAGATACTACCAATGAGTAACCAAATATACGCTTACCGGTTATAGCTTTAATCTGCCTACCGTTCTTTGTAGAGGACGGTTATTTTTTACCTTAGTAAGTAAATAAATGAGGTGAATTTATTGTGAACTATGATTATCTTAAAGAGCTTCTAGATAAGGTGGACTTATCGGATGGTTTTGATAAAACACGTCCGGTCAGAAATGCCGAGGCTAATGGTACCGCTTGGCTCCAAGATGGTCAGGTCCAGGTTACCGATCCTGGTCAATCGGGTAAGCCGGCTACTATTAAACCAGGTGAAAACGTTGTTCTTTTTATTAATGGAAAGATGGTAAAGGAAGAAACTCCAATTGTTTCTGAAGATGAGATTGAGGTTTATCCCGAAAGTACGCCTGGGGGAAGAACAGTCAATCTTTCTATTTCTGAATCCCAACTTTCGGCACGGCTGAAAGTAACTTATACTCCAAAGTCGATCTATAAATTGGTTGAGTCAGGGCCTGACCATAACCTGAAAATATACGCAATTCCTGATCGTTTTGAGGTTCCCCAGCGTTATACAACTGATGAACTTATAGAATATCTCCGGGATAACGGTGTTGTCTATGGGATCGATTTAGAGGAAGTGGCTCAGTTGGCGGAAGAAGGCGGCGATACTATTGTTGCCCGAGGGCTGCCACCAGCTCTAGGTACAGATGCTAAAATAGAGCTGCTCTTTCCTACAGAAGTCTTTAGATATAAGGAAAAATGTGATGCGGCCGTTAAAGTAGATATATTGGACCAGTTTGATTTGGTGCAGGTTAAACCAGGAGATTTACTGGCCCGAAAAATTCCTGCTGTTCCTGGAACTCCTGGCAGGACTGTTGCCGGAACACCTCTTGAGCCCCCTGAACCACAGGACGCCACGGTATTTATTGGTGATGGTGCTCGGTTTTCTGAAGATGGACAAGCCGTTATTGCTACTAAAGCCGGGCTACCGCGGATGAAAAATAACAATATCGGTGTATTGCCATTTTACACTCATGAGGGTACGTTAGATTCTAAATACGGTCATTTAAATTTTTCGGGACATGTAGTCATTTCAGGTGATGTTAAGGGCGGGGTTAAACTTTCAGCAACAGGCGATATTATGATATCAGGTTCTGTTTCTGATGCTGAAGTCGTTGCCGGAGGAAATCTGACCGTGCGCAAATCGGTAATCTCATCGAATATTAAAGCGGGTGGGCAAGATGCTATCTTAAGCTCCTTAGTGACTAAGTTAAATACCCTTTGTGGCGAAATTAGTCTCTTAGCCCGGGCGATTAACCAGTTGCGCTCTAATCCCGCGTTTATTCGTAGTGGCTTAGATCAAGTTAGTATTGGTCAGTTGGTTCGGCTACTATTAGATAGAAAATTTGCCCATATCCCTAAACAATTTTCTGAATTAGATGCGATCTGTCGCAAAGCGGCGCGGGAGGATACACGCCTGCAGTTGGCGGCTTGTGCGGAGAAGTTTGCTTCATTAAATGTACTAGAGTTTAAAAATGTACAAGAGATTCGACTTTTAAAAGGTTTGCTTCAGTCAAAAGCTAAAGCTCTGGCTGCGGAGATTAACTCTTTAGCCAATCTGAACCTTGCTTATGCTCAAAATTCAACCTTACAAGCTAGCGGTAATATCATCTGTAGCGGCAAAGGTTGCTATGACTGCGAATTATACGCAGGGGGTGAGGTCAAGGTGAGAGGAGAAGAAGGTTATTTTCGGGGCCGGAAAATTGTCTCAGGCGGAAATGTCGATGTAGCCGATTTGGGCTGTCCTTTTGGCCAAGAAACTATAGTTGAGTTCTCCCCTCATTTCAAACTTAGAGCGGATATCGTCAGAAATAATACGGTGATTATAACTGGACGTCAATCAGTTCGGATTGAAGAGGATAAACGCTTCTTAAAGTGCTGGGTAGATTATAAGGGCCACCTAAATGTTAGCACTTTGAGTTTTCGGGATACTGAAAGCTCAAAGGAGTCGTCGTAATGACTTTCGTACTCATCTGTTTGTAGCTAAAGGATTTTTAACTAATAATAAGAAGAAAACTAGCAACATTCATAGTCAAAAGGAGTACATCAGATTGCTATGAAACTCCATAAAGTACGATTAGATGTCGGTGGGATGACTTGTGCTGCTTGTGTGGCTCGATTGGAAAAGGCTCTTAACCGGTTAGAGGGGGTCAAATCTGCTACCGCTAATTATGCTACAGAGACGGTGGCGGTTGAATATGATCCGGGGCAGACCAATTTAACTGAGGTTGCCAGGATAATCTCGGATACCGGTTACGAACCACGGATTCGGACCATTGACTTTAAGGTGCTGGGTATGACCTGTGCTGCTTGTTCAGCTCGGGTAGAGAAAGCTTTGGCTAAGACCCCAGGCGTTATAAAAGCGGCGGTGAACCTAGCTGCAGAACAAGCTCGGGTAACATTCCTGAGTGGAGTATTAGAACAAAAGGATCTAGAAGAAGTGGTGGTGCAAGCCGGCTACCAGGTCTTAGTTGAAGTTGCCGGAGAAGATCAGTATCAGGCCTTAGAAGCTGAGAAACAAAAAGAAGTGACCCAGCTTAGACGTTTGTTTATTATGGCCGCTATTTTAAGTACACCTTTAGCAGCGATGATGTTGGGGCCAGTTTTGCCATTACCGTCTTGGATTCACAATCCTTACTTCCAGATGCTCTTAGCGACACCGGTTCAGTTTGGTCCTGGTTGGCGCTTCTACCGAGGAGCTTACCATGCCCTAAAATCCCGGTCTGCCAATATGGATGTCCTCGTAGCTATGGGTACTTCTGCTGCTTATTTTTACAGCGTTTGGGTCACCTTGGTCCAAGGTGGCCACGGTGGGGTCTACTTCGAATCAGCGGCGGTAATTATTACCCTAATCCTCTTAGGCAAACTCTTAGAGGCTACAGCTAAAGGCCGAACATCTGCAGCTATTAAGAAGTTAATTAGTCTGGCACCCAAAACTGCTGTAGTCCAACGGGATGGCGTTTCTCACGAGATCCCGGTAGATCAAGTTCAGGTCGGTGATATTGTTTTAGTTCGGCCTGGTGATCGGGTCCCGGTGGACGGTATTATTATTGAAGGCTTTTCTTCGCTAGATGAATCGATGATTACTGGAGAAAGTCTACCCATCGAAAAAGGGCCTGGAGACGAAGTTATTGGGGCTACCATCAATAAATTAGGTTCATTTAAATTTGAGGCCACTAAAGTTGGGAAGGATACGGCTTTGGCCCAAATTGTCCGGCTCGTTGAAGAAGCCCAGGGCGCCAAGGCGCCGATTCAACGCTTGGCCGATCAGGTTTCTGGGGTTTTTGTTCCGGTAGTGGTTGGGATTGCTCTAGTCACCTTTATTGTCTGGTATCTAATTACCGGTAATTTTCAGACCGCCTTAATTAATCTAACTGCGGTCTTGGTCATTGCCTGTCCTTGTGCTTTAGGTTTAGCGACGCCAACTGCTATTATGGTCGGTACCGGTAAAGGGGCAGAATTAGGGATCCTTTTTCGGGGTGGTGAACATCTGGAGCGAGCTCATCGGCTTGAGGCGGTTATTTTAGATAAGACCGGGACTATTACTAAAGGTGAACCGGCTTTAAAAAGCATACTACCTGCTTCTGGAGCTTCAAACGAGGAGTTACTTACTTTAGCTGCCGCGGTTGAAGCTAATTCCGAGCATCCGTTAGCGCGTGCAATTCGGATTGCAGCTCAAGATCGAGGGATGAAGCCAGAGGCTGTTAGCGATTTTGCTGCTGTACCCGGGCGAGGGGTTCAGGCACAGTTAAATAATAAGACTATTCGTTTAGGCAATCGAGAGTTTATGGTAGAGAATGGTATTAACGTTGATCCTTGGCAGACAAAAATTAGCGAGCTTCAGAACCAAGGGGAAACCGTTATGTTTTTAGCTCTAGATCTAGAGTTAAAAGGTGTGATCAGTGTAGCAGATCAACTGAAAGAATCCTCGCCACAAGCAATTAAGCAGCTACAGAGTCAAAGAATAGATGTTTATATGGTTACCGGGGATAATAGATTTACCGCTAAGGCGGTGGCTTTGGAAGTAGGTATCCCGGAAAAGAATGTTTTGGCCCAGGTCTTACCGGCGGAAAAGGTCGAGGTAGTTACTAAGCTCCAAGGAAAAGGGTTAGTTGTCGGTATGGTCGGTGATGGGATTAATGATGCGCCAGCTTTAGCTCAAGCCGATGTTGGGGTAGCCATTGGTACCGGTACCGATATTGCTATAGAGGCTGCTGATATCACTTTGATCCGTGGAGATCTTCGGGTTTTAGTAACGGCTTTAAAGTTGAGCCATCAGACTATGCGTATAATCAAACAGAACCTCTTTTGGGCCTTTTTCTATAATGTTTTAGGTATTCCCTTAGCGGCGTTTGGTCAACTTTCGCCGATTATTGCCGGGGCTGCAATGGCTTTTAGTTCAGTTTCCGTTGTTAGCAACTCCCTGCGGTTACGTAAATTCAAGGAAGATTAAAGTGATGGAGGGCACATTATGCAGCAGATTCAGTTAAAAATTGCTGGTATGTCGTGTAATCACTGTAAGATGGCGGTAGAAAAAGAATTAAAGGGATTAGATGGAGTGGATTCTGCGGTAGTTAATTTAGCAGAGGGGATTGTACAGATTAGTTATGATCCGGCTATAGTTAGTACAGCAGATATGCAGAAGGCAATTGAAGAGGCAGGGTACCAGGTAGTTGAACTTTATTAGTGCTTGCATATCGGTCCTGATTGTGCTAATATAAATTTTGCGGCTAATTGGCGAGAGTGGCGGAATTGGCAGACGCACTAGACTTAGGATCTAGCGGGTGAAACCGTGGGGGTTCAACTCCCCCCTCTCGCACCATTTTGAGCGGAAGTAGTTCAGCGGTAGAACATCGCCTTGCCAAGGCGGGGGTCGCGGGTTCAAATCCCGTCTTCCGCTCCATTAACCTTTATAAAAAACTAGGTTCTTGGTAACTATTATGCCAAGAACTTTTTTGGTTTTGGCCTTGTCTTCTATAAAAGGAAAACCTTTGTTCAGCAGCGAAGACTTCCAATGAATTTGCCCCTGGTTTACATAAAAAGTTGATGTGCATAGACTAATCAGAGCAGGAGGAAACTGAATTGCAAACAGAAATAAAGAGTCATGATAAAAATCATGTGGAGTTAACCGTGGAGATAGATGCGGAAAAAGTAAACGAAGCTATCGAACAAGCTTATCGCAAGCTCCGTAATCAAGTAAATATTCCTGGCTTTCGTAAAGGTAAAGCACCTCGAGTATTAGTAGAACGGCATCTTGGTTCGGCAGCTTTATTTGAAGAAGCTATGAACAGACTTTTTCCAGAAGCCTATAGCTCAGCTTTGCAGGAGCATAATCTAGAACCTATTGACGACCCTGAGTTTGAACTAGTTCAGTTCGAGGAAAATAAACCTTTTATTTTTAATGTTGGCATTGAAGTTAAACCAGAAGTCAAATTAGGCCAATATAAAGGTTTAAAAGCGATTAAGATAGTCGAAAATGTAGATGATAACCACGTTAATATGGTTTTGGAACAGATGCGCGAACAGCATGCCGAATTAGTTATCTCCCAAAAGACAGAAGTTGCTGAAGGGTTCCACGCCATTATTGATTTTCAAGGCTTTGTCGATGGCGAACCTTTTGCTGGTGGATCAGGCACAGATGTAGCTATTGAGATTGGTGCCGGCCGTTTCCTACCCGACTTTGAACAGGGGTTAATTGGTGCTGAGGTTGGGGTTGAAACAGAAATCAATGTAAATTTCCCTGACGATTATGGCGCAGATTTTCTCCAAGGAAAAACAGCGGTTTTCAAAGTTACAGTTAAAGAAATTAAAGAGAAAGAACTGCCAGATTTGGATGATGAATTTGCCAAAGATGTCAGTGAGTTTGCAACTTTAGATGAACTTAAAGAAGAAATAAAAAAAGTATTGGTGAATGATAGTGAGAGGGCAGCAACCAGGAACTTAGAAAATGATTTAGTTAAACAGGTAGTTGCAGCCTCTGAAGTAGAAGTTCCTGAAAAGTTAGTAGAAAGGCAGATAGACCATCGGGTAAGGGATTTGTCTATGCGCTTAAACCAACAAGGGTTTACTTTAGAGGCTTACTTGGAAATGGAGAAAATTTCTGGTGACGAATTGCGAGAACGTTTCCGGGAAGGGGCCCAAGAAGATGTACGTACCGGTCTAATTTTAGAAGCGGTAGGCAAGGCTGAAGAGCTAACCGTTTCTGAAGAGGAGTATGAGCAACGGCTTCAAGAGGTTTTTGGGGCAACAGTTGAGGATTTCTCTAAACTCAAAAGCCGGCTAGAGTATGATGGTACTGCTTGGCGTTTCAAAGATCAAATAATTGGAGAAAAGATTCTCCAATTATTGGTAGATTCTGCTGAAGTCACAACAGAGTATAAAGACTCCCTTGGTTCGGAAAACGTAGATAAGGTAGACGACGGGGAGTAAATAAATTAATTTAATTAATTTATTACGGAGAGAGGGCGGTAATTAAGGATGAGTACTCTTATTCCAATGGTTGTTGAACAAACCAACCGGGGAGAACGAGCTTATGATATCTTTTCACGGTTGTTAAAGGAAAGAATTATTTTTCTTGGGGGACCAATTGATGATAGCGTTGCTAACCTGATAATCGCTCAAATGTTACATTTAGAGAGCGAAGATCCAGATAAAGATATCTTTTTGTATATTAACAGTCCTGGAGGTGTAATCTACCCCGGGTTAGCAATTTATGATACAATGCAGTATGTTAAACCTGATGTCTGTACTATCTGTGTGGGAATGGCGGCATCTATGGCGGCTCTGCTTTTAGCTGCTGGAGCTGAAGGTAAGCGCTATTCCCTACCATACTCCCGGATTATGATCCATCAACCTTTAGGCGGTGCCCAGGGTCAGGCTAAGGATATCGAAATTCGTGCTAAAGAAATTCTACAATTAAAAGAAATTACTAGTGAGATTTTGCACACACATACAAAGCAGCCGTTAACTAGGATTGAAGGAGATACAGACCGGGATTATTATATGTCGGCTGAGGAAGCCAAAGAGTATGGCATTATTGATGCTATCTTTGGCGCCAGGCATGAGATTAAGAAGTAGGAAAGAGGTACGGCCCCATTTTCAATGAGGTGATTCCATGTTAAAGTTTGGAGATGAAAAAGGTCAGCTTAAGTGCTCGTTTTGCGGAAAAAGTCAAGAGCAGGTTAAAAAGCTGATTGCCGGTCCTGGGGTCTATATCTGTGATGAGTGTATTGAACTCTGCACAGAGATCATTGAAGAGGAATTCAATGAAGACTCTGAGCTGGAAATGGGTAACATCCCAAAGCCGAAAGAGATTAAGGATATTTTAGATCAATATGTAATTGGTCAGGAAGATGCTAAAAAAGCCTTATCTGTAGCGGTATATAATCATTATAAGCGGATTGGTAGCGGCTCTAAGGTTGATGAGGTAGAACTACAGAAAAGTAATATTCTTCTCTTAGGTCCTACCGGTTGTGGTAAAACCCTTTTGGCGCAAACGTTAGCCAAGATTCTTAATGTGCCTTTTGCTATTGCTGATGCCACCTCATTGACTGAGGCTGGATACGTAGGAGAAGATGTCGAAAATATCCTCTTAAAGCTAATTCAAAATGCTGATTATGATGTGGAACGAGCAGAAAGAGGGATTGTCTACATCGATGAAATTGACAAAATTGCCCGTAAATCTGAGAATCCATCGATAACCCGTGATGTCTCAGGCGAAGGCGTTCAGCAGGCGCTGTTAAAGATATTGGAAGGAACGGTAGCTAGCGTTCCTCCCCAGGGCGGTCGGAAACATCCGCACCAAGATTTTATTCAGATTGATACGACCAATATCTTATTTATCTGTGGCGGTGCCTTTGAAGGGCTAGAAAAGATTATCGAACAGCGAGTCGGCTATAAATCTATGGGTTTTGGTGCCGAAATTAGAAAACGGGAAGAGAAGCCCATAGGTGAAGTTCTTCGCCAGCTATTACCGGAAGATCTACTTAAATTCGGGCTTATTCCAGAATTTATCGGTAGGTTACCGATTGTTGTTACCCTAGATCAGTTAGACGAAGAGGCTTTGATTCGGATTCTAACAGAGCCCCGTAACGCTTTAGTTAAACAGTACCAGCAACTGTTACGCTTTGACGGGGTGGATTTGGAGTTTACGCCGGATGCTTTAGGAGCCATTGCAACGAAAGCGTTAACTAGAAAGACTGGAGCCCGGGGTTTACGAACCATTATTGAAGAAAAGATGCTTGGCGTTATGTACGAAGTACCTTCTGAAGAAGGTATTGAAAAAGTTGTTATTAACGAACAAGCTATTACCGGAGAAGCGGCCCCACTTTTAATTAGAACGGAAAAACGTAAATCTAAAGAAGTTACGGCCTAAAGGTGTTACAGTAGTTTTAGAAAGTCTACCGCAAATTAACATAGCCTAAACAGGATAATTAAAAAGTCGCCACGTGTATACTAACCACAGATTACTTACTGAAGGGGGTATTCATGTGGCGGCTAGTTTTATTAGCATAATCAGCCTTTTTTTTACGATAATTATCGGACTTTATTTCTGGAACCTCCTCCGGTCCCAGCAGTCAAATAAATCAGCTGTGGAGAAAGAGTCCCGGAAAGAGTTAGACAAATTACAACAGTTACGGCAGATTACGCTTACCGAACCATTGAGTGAGAAAACACGGCCGACTCAGTTTAGTGAAATCATAGGACAAGAAGATGGAATTAAGGCTTTACGGGCTGCACTTTGTGGCCCCAATCCTCAGCATGTATTGCTGTACGGCCCGCCGGGAATCGGTAAGACCGCTGCGGCCCGGGTGGTCTTAGAAGAAGCTAAAAAAAGTCAATTATCACCGTTTAAAGAAGATGCTAAGTTTATTGAGGTTGATGCGACTACAGCCCGCTTTGATGAACGGGGAATAGCCGATCCTCTACTGGGATCAGTTCATGATCCTATTTACCAAGGAGCCGGGGCTTTAGGCATGGCTGGTATTCCTCAACCGAAACCAGGTGCGGTTACTAAAGCCCACGGAGGCATCCTCTTTATCGATGAAATTGGGGAACTCCATCCTATTCAGATGAATAAACTACTCAAAGTATTAGAAGACCGCAAAGTATTTTTGGAAAGCGCTTACTATAGTTCAGAAGACACCAATATCCCACCATATATTCATGAAATATTTCAAAAAGGGTTACCTGCTGATTTTCGGCTAGTTGGAGCTACTACCAGGACACCCCAAGAGATACCACCGGCTATTCGCTCTCGGTGCTTAGAAATCTTTTTCCGCCCTTTGTTACCAGAAGAGATTGAAATTATTGCTAGGAACGCGGCTCAAAAAATCAATTTCAAACTGGAAGAAGGAGCTATTAAAGTAATTGCCAGGTATGCTACTAACGGACGTGAAGCGGTTAATATGATCCAAATTGCCGGAGGATTAGCCCAGACCGAAGGACGCAAATCCATTGTCAAACAGGATATTGAGTGGGTCGTTAATAGCGGTCAGTATTCACCGCGACCAGAGAAATCAGTTCCAGCTAAGCCCCGGGTCGGTTATGTTAATGGTTTGGCCGTTTTTGGACCTAATATGGGTACCATTATCGAAATCGAAGCTTCGGCAATTAAAGTTGAACCTGGTCAAGGTCGGTTAAAGGTTACCGGGGTAGTTGATGAAGAAGAGATCAATGGCAATAATAGACGGACCCGTAGCAAAAGCTTAGCTCGAAATTCTGTAGAGAATGTCTGTACAGTTTTACGCCAGAGCTTAGAGATAAATCCTGAGGATTATGATATCCATGTTAATTTTCCTGGGGGTACCCCTGTCGATGGTCCTTCAGCCGGAATAACTATGGCTACAGCTATTTATTCGGCAATAACAGATCAACCGGTAGATAACAAGGTGGCCATGACCGGTGAGCTGAGTATTCATGGTTACGTGAAACCGATTGGTGGCGTAGTACCTAAGGTATTAGCGGCTAAGAATGCCGGGGCAAGCAGAGTAATTATTCCCCAGGAAAACTGGCAAGATCTCTTTGCAGATAAGGAAGGAGTAGAGGTTATTCCAGTTACTCACATTCGGGAAGTAGTTCAGATGGCGGTTTATAATTCAACTAGCCAAGAATTAAAGCAAGAGTTAAATTGGGAGTTAACTGAACCAGCAATTATCGGGAGGACTCCAGCAGCCTCTTCAGGGGTTTAACTGTGGGAGGAATTAATACCCTCCTAAAGAATAGTATATAGGAAATAAAAGCAGGTCCCAATAGAGGGTGTGGCTAACATTGACGGATGGTAAAATGAGCAGAAATTTTGAAGAATACCAAACAAAAGAGAATACTGATTTTGACTTGAGGGTATCGTCCGGATTACCGCTCCTTCCTCTTCGGGGGGTTATTGTTTTCCCTAATATGGTAGCCCCTTTAGATGTAGGACGGGAGCGGTCAATTAGTGCATTAGAAGAGGCGATGGTGCACGATCGTATGATCCTATTAGCGGCGCAAAAAGCGCCAGAGTTAAGTGAACCGAAACCGGAAGACATTTTCCAGGTTGGTACTATCGGTCAAATCAAGCAACTATTAAAGTTGCCGGATGGCACCGTGCGTATTCTAGTTGAGGGTATGGAGCGGTGTCGGATCGAAAAATACATTCGGGAAGAGCCGTACTACAAGGTACGGATTTCTATGTTGGAAGAATATTATGAAGATACTATCGAATTAGAGGCGGTTACCCGTACTACCTTGGAGAAGTTTGAGGAGTATGTTCGATTAAGTACTAAGATCCCCAATGAGTTATTTTCCTCTATTGCTGGGATTAAAGATTCTGTTAGACTTGCCGATAGTGTTGCAGCTCAATTACCGATTTCCTTGGAAACAAAACAGGAAATTCTAGAGACAGAGTCGGTATACAAGCGTTTTGAAATACTATTAGCTACCTTGGCTAAAGAGATTGAAATCCTGGAGGTAGAGAAAAAAATTCATCTTCAGGTCCGCAAACAAATGGAAAAAACCCAGAAAGAATACTATTTGCGGGAACAGGTCAAGGCGATTCAGAAAGAACTTGGAGAGCGGGATGAACGTACTGAAGAGGTAGAGGAGTACCGTCGCAAGATTGCTCAGGCCAAAATGCCTAAGGAAGTAGAGAAAAAAGCCTTAGATGAGCTAAGTCGATTAGAGAAAATGCCGCCGATGGCAGCAGAGGCTGTGGTAGTCCGTACCTATTTAGATTGGCTTGTGACCTTACCCTGGACTAAAAAAACTAAAGACCGTTTGGATCTAAATTTGGCGCAGCAAATTTTAGATGAGGATCACTATGGGTTAGATAAGGTTAAGGAGCGGATATTGGAGTTTTTAGCTGTCCGCCAACTTACGTCTAAACTGAAGGGCCCTATTCTCTGCTTAGTCGGTCCTCCTGGTGTGGGTAAAACTTCTCTAGCTAAATCGGTGGCCCGTTCTTTAGAACGAAAATTTGTTCGTTTTTCCTTGGGTGGGGTTAGAGATGAGGCCGAAATTCGGGGGCATCGGCGGACTTACGTTGGAGCAATGCCTGGTAAGATTATTCAATCGATGAAGCAAGCGGGGAGTAAAAACCCGGTAATCTTACTAGATGAAATTGATAAGATGAGTACGGATTTTCGTGGAGATCCGTCTTCAGCTTTATTGGAAGTTTTGGACCCAGAACAGAACAATAACTTTGGTGACCATTACTTAGAGGTGACCTACGATCTTTCTGATGTCCTATTTATAACTACCGCTAACTTATTAGATAATATCCCTCGTCCTCTCCTAGACCGGATGGAGGTTATTACCATTCCAGGATATACCGAGGATGAGAAATTAAATATCGCGAAGGGTTTCGTTATACCCAAACAGTTAGAGGCCCACGGCTTAAATTCAGAGAATCTTACATTCTCAGATAACGCTATTCTTAATATTATCCGAGAGTATACTCGGGAAGCTGGCGTCCGTTCTATGGAACGGGAAATCGCTGCTGTTTGCCGTAAGGCAGCCAAAGAGATTGTTCAGGGTAATACCGCTGGGATTCGGGTAACTTTAAGCAATATTGAAAAATACTTGGGGGTACCCAGATACCACTGGGGTGAGGCCGAAACTGAAAGTCTAATTGGTGTAGCTAACGGTTTGGCCTGGACAGAAGTTGGTGGCGATCTGATGAGTATCGAGGTTGCTGTAGTTGATGGTAAAGGTAAGTTGACCTTAACCGGTAAGCTTGGCGAAGTTATGAAAGAATCGGCTCAAGCTAGCTATAGCTATATTCGTTCTCGGGCTGATAATTTAGGTGTTGACCCTGATTTCCACGAAAATAAAGATGTGCATATTCACTGTCCCGAAGGGGCTATTCCTAAAGATGGCCCTTCGGCTGGGATTACTATGGCTGTAGCTTTAGCTTCAGCTTTAACAGGAAAACCAGTACGGAAAGATGTAGCCATGACCGGTGAAATTACTTTGCGTGGAAGGGTTCTGCCAATTGGCGGTCTTAAGGAGAAGTCTTTGGCTGCTCGTAGGGCTGGTATTACTACCCTAATTGTCCCTGACCGTAATCAAAAAGATGTACAGGAGATTCCAGCTAATATTAGGAAGGACATAGATTTTCATTTTGTAAACCATATGGATGAGGTTCTAGATATTGCTTTAGTTAAATAATAGGATGGTGCTGCAGGTGGACAAGCTACCGCAAGTAGGGCAGCTGATTCAAGTAAAAAGGGATTTTACTGAAGCGAAGTGGTATCCGAGTCGAGTTGAAGATGTTAGTAATACCTATATCTCCATAGCAGCCCCTCTAGAGGGAGGGGTTGTAGTTCCTTTTTCATCTGGTTCAAAAGTTCGAGTTCAGTTTGAACAGCCTGATGCCCTTTATTCTTTTGTGAGTACAGTTGTTTTTCGACGATCTGTTGAAACTTTACGTATTTATGATTTAGCCTTACCAGATGAAGTTAGCCGATCCCAGCGTCGCCAACTCTTTCGGCTTTCGATAGTTCTGCCGGTAGAATATGCTATTACCTTTTTACCTGAAGAAAATTTAACTATTGTACCAGGAATCTACGAGAAGGCGATTATTCGTGATATTAGCGGTGGCGGTGTACGTTTAGTAACCGACTTACAGTTGCCCAAAAGTACTAAAATGAACATTAAGCTACTTCTTGAAGAATCAGACTTGACCTTAACCGGGGAAATAGTTAATATTCATGAACAAGGGGATCAAGAAAAGGAACGGTATAGCTACGGGGTAAAATTTGTTGATTTAGATTATAATACGCAAGACCAAATTGTCTCGT
>ENA-UOOR01002318-UOOR01002318.1-fermentation-metagenome-genome-assembly--contig:-NODE-2318-length-19501-cov-21.303559_pt1 | contig 19501 bp, 10 predicted proteins | sample MGYA00245780_ERZ724029 | MGnify/ENA primary metagenome ERZ724029 (study PRJEB28704, sample SAMN03018315) | fermentation metagenome | biome: anthropogenic terrestrial biome; feature: soil... | reverse complement strand
ATCAGGCCCGAACGCAGTATGCGATCTTGCGACTGGACCCATCGGAGACAGACGATTGACGGATGTGCTGTAATACAGTATGCTGCAGTAGGGGTGGATGATATGGAAAGAAAGGATAAGTACAGGACGCAACTCTACCTGGACGAGGCCAGGTACCTGTTTCTCAAAGAAAGTGCGGCCAAGTACAACACGAGCATGGCGGAAGTAGTCCGGGTTCTCATCGACAAGGAAATGGGAGGCGCGGACGCGATCACGGAGGGAGACCCTTTGTTCCGTATCGCTGCAACCGCCGTGACGACAGGACGCAGAGACGGGTCTACCGATCACGATCGCTACATTTACGGGTCGAGGCCTTCTGGACCTGACCGCCCAGGGATGCCTGTGGAAGACGGAGGCGCCGCCGATGATACGCTCCGCTGAATGGCTGTTTGTCGACACCTCCGCATTCATCGCGCTGTATGACGCGGGCGACCAGTATCACGAGGCGGCAAAGAGCTTCTTCACTCCGGAGCACATACGGGGCCTCAGGGTTCAGATGCTGACCACGAGTTTCGTGCTTTCCGAGGTGTACGCCTATTTCTGCAGGGCACATGAGGATGCAATAGCAATAGGCACGGCCATTCGAGAGAGCAAGGCCCTGCGGTACATCCGCCCAGAGCCGACCGACGAGGAAGCTGCCTGGCAGCTCGCGCGGAAGTACGGTGACAAGGATTTCAGCTTCGTTGACTGCCTGAGTTTTGCCATCATGTTGAGAATCGGATGCAGCAAAGCTTTCACATTTGATTCGCACTTTCGGCAGATGGGTTTCGAGATGCTGCCTGACGTCACCCGGCATCAACGTTGAGTGTAGCCGGGTGCCTCTGCCTATTCCCGGGTCGGCTCCGCGCCGATTGCCTGCCGCGCGCATAGCCTCCGTCTAGACCTCCTCTCCGTCCGCCTGTGCCCAGGTGACTTCAGCCCATAGCCCATGCATCGCTAGATCATGAGGAGTCTCTGACCGTACCCTGCATTTGCTGACAAATATCATAATAATGCGAAGGACTTCCACGGAGTTCCGCCGAATAACAACACAGTTTGGCGAGTTTGAGTGGTGTTACAGTTGGCAGGGACTGTGCTCAAGAGCTATGAAGGCGCGGTCGCAGCTGAGTACCGGCGCCGTATCAAGATGTGGAGCAGACTCAGAAAGGCGGGCGGGCCGCTGGGCGTGGGCGCGGGTCTGCTCCGAGAGCTCAGAATCTACGGCGGCGGTCAGGGCATCTGGGTGGACAAGGGCATCTCGGGCTCGGTGTCGCCGGACGGCTCGGGTGTTGCTGTAGGTCTGCTGCACACCGGCGAGTACTACAACGACTTGTCCGCCGATGGGGCCATATATCGCTATCGCAGAACGGCCCGCGCGGTTAAGCGGGATCTTGACGAGATCAGTGCGGTGAAGAACTCCGGCCTTCTGGGTCTGCCGGTGTTCGTGGTGACCACGGCAGGGCCGGCTAGGTCCCTTCGAGACGTCCGGGTAGGCTGGGTGGAAGACTGGGACGACGCCGGAATGGCGTTCCTGGTCGCGTTCGGCACGATACGGTGGCCCATACCCTGCGTTGCCCAAGACCCCGGGCGGCTGTTCGCGCCTGTGGAGCCGCCCGGCGACCGCCTTCCCGAAGCCCGGAGACGCACGAGCTCCGAGGCCAGATTCAGGTTCGGAGTCTTTCGGCGCTACGGTCGCCAGTGCGCCGTGTGCGACATGGCCGTGCCGGAACTGCTCGATATAGTAAGGTTGAAACCGCGGCCCAGTGAGATACATGACGATCCCGCAAACGGGCTCGTGTTGTGCGCACTGCACCAGAGAGCGTACGAACTAGGACTCTTCACTATCGATCCATTCACACTACACATCACAATACCTTCCGATGGGCCAAGCATCGCGGCACTCAACATCACGCGTACCGGTCTTAATCACCTGTACCGGCGGAGTGACACGCCCTAAGGAGAGGAGCAACGTGGAAAACCGCTTCTTCGAGAAACCCATTCTCAACTCCCCCTATGAGTACCCCGAGCGCCATTGGGAGCTTGATGACCAGGGACAGCCGACCCAGAGGATCGTAGAGAACCGGCGGCCTGCTGCATACATCACGCCAATCCCCAAGCCCAGAAAACGCAAGGGGTCGATGGATCAGCTACAGATCATCTTCGATGAAGGCAAGGGCTTGTCTACTGAAGAACAGCAGTACGATCCCACGCCGATTATCAACGGGCTTAGGCATGAAGTGGACAAGTGGCGAATGAGGCCGAACCCAAACGACTGGCAAGTCACTCCGGAGACAGCTCGATTGCTTCAGCATTGGCGTCATCACAGGTTCAGCGACATTCGCCCGTTCTTCTGTCAAGTGGAGGCGGCTGAGACCCTCATCTGGCTGACGGAGGTGGCGCCCAGAGCAGGCAAGACCGGGGCGAGCTTCTCCGATCATCTCAAGGTCGCCAACGGCAACGCTAACCTGGACCTGTACCGCATTGCTCTCAAGATGGCTACTGGCGCCGGCAAGACCACTGTCATGGCGATGATCATCGCGTGGCAGACCATCAACGCCGTCCGCCACCCCACCAGCAAGCGGTTCACCCGCGGATTCCTCGTTGTCACTCCGGGCCTGACCATCCGTGACCGGCTTCGCGTGCTTCAGCCCAACGATCCCGACAGCTACTATGCGAGCCGCGAGCTCGTTCCCACCGACATGCTGGACGACCTGAAGCGGGCGAGGATTGTGATTACGAACTACCACGCGTTCAGGCTACGTGAACTTGTTCAGCTATCCAGGGGCACCAGATCGCTGTTGCAGGGTAGGGGAGGGGCCCTTGTCACTATCGAGACCGAGGGAGAGATGCTTAAGCGAGTGATGCCTGAGTTGATGGGCATGAAAAACATTATGGTCATAGATGATGAGGCTCACCACTGCTACCGAGAGAGGCCCAAAGACGATGGCGAGGAAGCGCTGAAGGGCGATGACAGGAAGGAAGCGGAGAAGAACAACGAAGCCGCTCGCCTGTGGATCACTGGCCTGGAGACTGTCAACCGGAAGCTGGGGATCGCGCAGGTGATCGACTTGTCTGCAACACCCTTCTTCCTACGAGGTTCAGGCTACGCGGAGGGCACGCTGTTCCCATGGACTATGAGCGACTTTTCGTTGATGGACGCGATTGAGTGTGGAATTGTCAAACTGCCCCGCGTGCCTGTGGCCGACAACATCCCCGGCGGCGAGATGCCGCGGTTCCGAAACCTCTGGGCGCACATCGGCAAGAGCATGCCCAAGAAAGGCCGGGGCAAGGCGAAGAACCTGGATCCGCTGAGCCTGCCCGTGGAACTGCAGACGGCTCTGGAGGCTCTCTATGGGCATTACGCAAAAACGTTCGAACTCTGGCAGACGGCCGGGATCAGGGTTCCGCCATGCTTCACAATAGTGTGCAACAACACTTCAACCTCAAAACTAGTTTACGACTACGTGTCGGGTTTCTACCGGGAGAACGTAGATGGATCATCCAGTCTCCAACATGGCCGTCTTCCGCTCTTCCGGAATTTCGACGAACATGGAAACCCGTACCCGAGGCCGCGTACGCTGTTGATCGACAGCGAGCAGCTGGAATCGGGCGAAGCGCTCGACAGGGACTTTCGCGACATGGCCGCCGATGCCATTGATCGCTTCCGTAGAGAGATCATCGAACGCACCGGCGACCCGCGGCAGGCCGAGAACCTCACAGACCAGGATCTGCTGCGTGAGGTGATGAACACCGTCGGCAAGGAGGATCGGCTGGGCGAATCCATACGGTGTGTTGTGTCGGTCTCCATGCTCACGGAGGGGTGGGACGCCAGCACCGTCACGCACGTGCTTGGCGTGCGAGCCTTCGGTACTCAACTCCTGTGTGAGCAGGTGGTAGGGCGAGCGCTCCGCCGTCAATCGTACGACCTCAACGAGGAGGGGCTTTTCGCCGTTGAATACGCCGATGTGCTAGGCATCCCATTTGACTTCACGGCGAAGCCGGTTGTGGCGCCGCCTCGGCCCCCTCGCGAGGTCATACAGGTCAGGGCTGTGCGCCCCGACCGCGATGATCTCGAAATCACGTTTCCGAGGGTTCAGGGCTACCGAGTTGAACTCCCTGGGGATCAGTTGGTGGCCGAGTTCAGCGACGATTCTGTTCTTGAGTTGACGCCTGAGCTTGTCGGCCCTTCGATTACCAGGAATTCGGGCATCATCGGCGAGGGTGTTGACCTCAACCTCGAACACAAGGGGGACATGAGACAGTCTACGCTGTTGATGCATCTGACGAAACACCTGATCGAAAGGAAATGGCGTGACCTCAACGAGGCTCCCAAGATGTATCTGTTTGGTCAGCTGAAGCGCATCGCGCGCCAATGGCTCGATACTTGCCTGATATGCAAGGGAGGCACCTACCCGGCTTTGCTCATGTATCAGGAACTGGCCGACATGGCGTGTGAACGCATAAGTGCTGGAATCACATACGCCATGGCAAGCGGGAAGTCGGTCAGGGCCGTTCTCGATCCCTACAACCCCATCGGCTCCACGATGTATGTGAACTTCACTACCTCCAAGCAGAACCGATGGCAGACGGATCCGCGCCGGTGCCACGTCAACTGGGTGATATTCGATAGCGACTGGGAGGCAGAGTTCTGCCGCGTGGCCGAGCGTCATCCCCGCGTCAAGGCTTACGTTAAGAACCAGAACCTGGGCTTTGAAGTGCCGTATCGATATGGTTCCGAAACGCGGCGGTACATACCCGACTTCATAGTCCTCGTCGATGATGGGCACGGCCCCGATGATCTGCTTCATCTCGTCGTCGAGATCAAAGGCTACCGGCGAGAGGACGCAAAGGATAAGAAGTCCACGATGGAGACCTACTGGGTGCCTGGCATGAACAACCTTGGTCGCTACGGGCGCTGGGCATTCGCCGAGCTGAGAGAGGTGTACCGTATGGAAGCCGACTTCGAAGCTAGAGTCGAAGCCGAGTTTGGCAAGATGATCGCCTCAATGACCGCTCAGGCGATTACGGAGGTGAGATAGCATGGCAAGGAACACATCAGAGAAGACGGTAGAGGCCTTCAGGCATAGCGAGGCGAAGCGGCTGAACATACCTACGGCCGAGTACCAGTCGGTCATGGACGATGAAGACTTGAGTCCGATTCGTGTTGCGTACGAGCGCCGGAACCGCGATCTCGATCCCCAGCTTGTCTGGCGCGGCAAAGATGCGAAGGACTGGTCCGACCTTGTCGTTCACGCGCCGCCCCTCTACATACAAGAGAAGGTCCATCCGAAGGTGCTCATCGACGATCTGATTCGTCACTCCGAGCTTGACGAATCAGCAGACAGCGACCAGCCAAGTCTGTTTGATGATTTCAACGGACTGCCGCACGAGAGGGCCAAGACGGAGTTCTACCAGCACGACGCCAACTGGTCCAACCGCATGATCCTCGGCGACAGCCTGCAGGTGATGGCATCGCTAGCTGAGCGCGAGGGCCTCCGCGGCAAGGTACAGTGCATCTACGTCGATCCGCCCTACGGGATCAAGTTCAATTCCAACTTCCAGTGGTCCACGACGAGCAGGGATGTCAAGGACGGGAACGTAGCCCACATCACCCGCGAACCAGAGCAGGTCAAGGCATTCCGAGACACCTGGCGCGATGGCATTCATTCGTACTTGACGTATCTCCGGGATCGATTGACCGTAGCGCGTGACCTCCTCGCGGATTCAGGGTCGATCTTCGTGCAGATCGGCGATGAGAACGTTCACAGGGTGCGGGCGTTGATGGATGAGGTGTTTGGAGAGGACAACTGTGTTGCCGTCATCGCGTTCAAAAAGACTGGCGCGTTCGATACGAACTACCTTCAGTGCAACTTCGACCATGTCATCTGGTATGCCAGGAACAAGCCCGGGCTCAAGTTCAGATCCGTGCCAGACGTGAGGACTTTCTCAGAAAGTGATACAGTCTTCTTTGATACGCTTCAGATAGGCCCATACGACTTCCGACCGCTATCGGAGCTAGGTCTGAATTCGCCCGCGCAGATCATCAAAGGTGGCGACCCCATTGCGAGAAACCCGCTGAACTCCGCTGGATGGGTAGACTCTCTGGGCTATAGCTTTGTCTTCGAAGGTCGAGCATACGATGTTCCCAAGAACAGGCATTGGACCACAACGCAAGTGGGAATGGAACGATTAGGCCGTGCTACGAGACTCCTTCGAAAAGGGAATACGCTCCGATTCGCTCGGCGTTGGAGCGACTACATAACTCAGAAGAGGAACAACGTATGGCTCGATACGGCAGGCGGAGGCTTCGTCGGTGATGAGCGAGTCTACGTTGTGCAAACCGACACGAGGGTTATCCAGCGCTGCATCCTAATGGCTACCGACCCCGGCGATCTCGTCCTCGACCCGACCTGTGGCTCGGGAACAACTGCCTATGTCGCGGAGCAATGGGGTCGTAGGTGGATTACGATTGACACCTCTCGGGTAGCTCTCGCCCTGGCTCGCGCCAGGATCATGGGCGCTCGGTATCCATACTACTTGCTGGCCGATAGTCGCGATGGTCAGCTCAAAGAAGCCGAGATCACGCGCGCCGCACCGTCGGAGGCACCAACCAGGGGCGATATCCGCCACGGGTTTGTGTATGAGCGCGTGCCTCACATTACTTTGAAGTCTATCGCCAATGATGCTGAGATCGACGTCATCTGGGACAGGTTCCAGGAGACGCTCGAAGCGCTGCGGAAGGAGATCAACCAGGTGCTCGGTACGAAGTGGGAGGAGTGGGAGATCCCCCGCGATGCTGAGAGGAAGTGGCCTGAGAAGGCCAAGGACCTACACGCTAGGTGGTGGGAGCAGCGTATCGCCAGGCAGAAGGAGATCGATGCGTCGATCGCCGCCAAGGCCGAGTTCGAGTATCTCTATGACAAACCATATGAGGATAGTCGGAAGGTGCGCGTGGCGGGCCCGTTTACAGTTGAGAGCCTGTCTCCACACCGCGTGCTGGCAGTGGACGAGGATGATGAGTTGATCGATATCGCGAAGGAGTCGGGGGACGATTATGGGGAAGGGCAAGACTTCGTCCAGATGATCCTTGAGAACCTTAAGACGGCGGGAGTGCAGCAGGCCCACAAGGAGGACAAGATCAACTTCACCTCGATCACGCTATGGCCCGGGGACTACGTCTGCGCCGAGGGCCGATATCTCGAGGGGAACGATGAATCGGGTACCGAGAAACGTGCAGGCATCTTCATTGGGCCGGAGTTTGGGACTGTGTCGCGTCTCGACCTTGTCACGGCTGCTCGCGAGGCTGGCGATGCCGGTTTCGACGTGATAATCGCCTGTGCCTTCAACTACGATGCCCGGTCTACTGAGTTCAACAAGCTCGGGCGAATTCCCGTGCTCAGGGCGCGGATGAACGCTGACTTGCATATGGCTGACGACCTTAGGAACACAGGCAAGGGTAACTTGTTTGTCATCTTCGGAGAGCCGGATATCGACATCTTGGATGCCGGAGATGGGAGGATCCAGGTCAAGATCAACGGCGTGGATGTATTCAACCCCAGTACCGGCGAGATACGCAGTCATGAGGCTGATGGGATCGCCTGTTGGTTCATCGATACCGACTACAACGAAGAGAGCTTTTTCGTGCGTCACGCCTACTTCCTGGGGCAGAACGATCCCTACAAGGCACTCAAGACTACGCTGAAGGCCGAGATCAACGTGGAAGCCTGGGAGACGCTGCACAGCGATGTTTCCAGGCCGTTCGATAAGCCCAAGAGCGCGCGCATTGCCGTCAAGGTCATCAATCACCTCGGCGATGAGGTGATGAAGGTATTCAGGGTGGAGTGAGCTATGGATTTCCGCATTGCCGATACGTTCACGGACAGCCTTGCCCGGCTCACCGGGGAGGAGCAGAAGGTGGTCAAGACAACCGCTTTTGATCTGCAACTTGATCCGGCAAGTCCGGGAATGCAGTTCCATAGGCTGGAACGTGCGAAGGACCGGCGATTCTGGTCGGTGAGGGCCAGTGAGGACATACGCCTGATAGTCCACAGGACAGACAGGTCTCTATTGCTATGCTATGTTGACCATCACGATGCAGCCTACAGCTGGGCCGAACGGCGTAGGCTTTCCGTCCACCCCAAGACAGGCGCTGCTCAGCTGGTAGAGATCAGGGAGACGGTCAGGGAGATAACCGTTCCGAAGCATGTTGAGGCGCCGCTTGCCACTGTGTCCAAGCCACGGCTATTCGCTGACTTCTCCGACGACGATCTGCTGAGCTATGGTGTTCCCAACGAGTGGTTGGGCGAGGTGCGAGAGGTCAATGAGGACGCTCTATTGGAGTTGGCTCTCCACTTACCGAGTGAGGCTGCCGAGGCGCTGTTGAGCCTGGCGGTGGGTGAAACCCCTGAGGTCGCTCCGGCGATCGCTGCTGACGAGGATCCCTTCGATCATCCTGATGCACAGCGGCGTTTCAGGGTGATGAACAACGTCGAGGAACTGGAACGGGCGTTGGAATACCCGTGGGACAAGTGGGCTGTGTTTCTCCATCCTGCCCAGCGTGAGCTGGTTGAACGGTCTTTCAACGGGCCTGCTCGGGTTTCAGGATCGGCGGGCACGGGCAAGACGGTTGTAGCTCTGCATCGGGCTGTCTACCTTGCCCGCAGCAACCCCGATGCCAGGGTGTTGCTGACAACGTTCTCCGATACGCTCGCCCACGCACTTAAGGCGAAGCTAGTGTCGCTGATCAGCAACGAACCGCATCTCGGCGAACGCCTTGAGGTGCACTCGATGCAGGCAATTGGTCTGAGGCTACATGAGTTGAACTTCGATCGTCCGAACATCGTTTCCGCGGAGATTATCGAGCAACTACTCGCGGACGCAGTTTGCAAGGCCGAAGTCGAGAGGTTCAGCCGGCGTTTTCTGCTGAGCGAGTGGCTGGATGTAGTTGATGCGTGGCAACTCGGGACATGGCAGGAGTACAGAGACGTCCTACGTTTGGGGCGGAAGACGCGCCTGCCAGAGAAGCAGCGAGCTGCGCTTTGGGCGGTGTTTGATCGTGTTCAGGCCGGCCTGAAGAACAGGAACCTGATCACCTACTCTCAGCTCTTCAGCCAACTGGCATCTCAGTTTGCGGGCAGGCCTTCGCCTTTCGAATTCGTAGTTGTGGACGAAGCTCAGGATGTCAGTGTGGCACAGCTGCGGTTTCTTGCCGCGCTGGGCGCCGGGCACCCCAACAGCCTCTTTTTCGCGGGCGATCTGGGCCAGCGCATTTTCCAGCAACCGTTCTCATGGAAAGCGCTCGGAGTAGACGTTCGTGGACGTTCGAGAACCCTTCGGATCAACTACCGCACATCGCACCAAATCAGAGCGCAGGCGGACCGGTTGCTTGATCCAGAGTTGACCGATGTAGACGGCAACTCGGAGCAGCGCCGCGGCACGATTTCGGTGTTCAACGGACCTGTGCCCGTCATTCGAGTGCGTGGCAGCCAGGATGAGGAGACCAACACAGTCAGCCAGTGGCTCGCAGAGCGACTGGGTGAGGGGATGGCACCCCATGAGATAGGAGTCTTCGTGCGCTCGGCCGCCGAAATCGAACGAGCCCGCGCTGTCGTGGAGAGAGCAGGGATTCCATTCAAGGTCCTTGATGAGAGAGTTGGAACGGCCAGCGGCCATGCTTCCATCAGTACCATGCATCTCGCCAAAGGCCTGGAGTTCCGTGCCGTTGCTGTGATGGCCTGCGACGACGAAGTAATTCCCCTCCAGGAGCGGATCGAGGCAATCGCCGACGAAGCAGATCTGGAGGAAGCGTACAACACCGAACGCCAACTGCTTTACGTAGCCTGCACACGCGCACGCGACAACTTGCTGGTGACTGGCGTCAAGCCGGGATCGGAGTTTCTGGAGGACTTGGAGACTTGAGCTGTGGCAGTGGCAGCCAAGAAGGAACGGGAGGTATGCTGTTTTGTTACTGTCGCTTGGCGGTGCTTAGGTGGATGGAAGAGCACGTAATGACTCAGTAAGGAGGTTCTGACGGTTTTTGTGGTGACCATCGTTCGCTGTGTTAGAACAACCGAACCCCTTTACCCATACGTCCGGACGATGCTTCAGGGTAGTGGAGGGCTGAGTCTCGCCTTTGCTAAGCACTGAGCAGCATGTGCCGTATCCTGGCAGTAGCTTGCCGCACACTCCTCGGCGCATCGTCCGTTCACCCAGGTGCTGACTGGAATGCTCGGACATGCCGTTGCTACGATGCGATGCCTGGCTGGCTCCTAAGGCTGAGCTCGCAGAGATATGATTGCGCCAAGAAGCCGAAAGATCTGCTCACAAAGAGGTGCTTTTGGAGGTGAACGAGCGTGAAGGTGGCCTATCATTTCGACGCAGATCACCCAAGCCTCGGCAGGTCCTGGTCCTACGGATGGTCTGTAGAGCAGCATGTACTAGGCCTCATTGCCGGCATGAAACGGTTCGGATTATCTACAAAGGTGTTCATCGGAGATCTGCTACTTGCTTGCCTGGCCGAGAACACCGTCTTGCTTGACGAGGGGCTATACCAGGTAACCGTGAATCAGGCTGTTCTGGCGGCAGCTGTAGAAGCATGGCTCCGACCCCGCGAGCGGATGTGGGTAAGGCTGCATGAGAGTATTGGGGAGTTGGCCGCCACAACGAGCATATACGTTATGTGCTTCGAGACCATTGACCTGGAGTTGGCGAAGTGGATAGATGCCCAGCTTGAGGACTATCCATCCTATGTGGGCTGTATGGGAATCGACGATGCAGATCGCGTATGCTATGAACTCTACTCTCATCTGCTAGCTGCCAGGTACCGACTGCATGGTGGTAGGGCCAGCGTATTCTGGGATGGTGCAGACGAGGACGACAAGGATCATGGCCTTCTGGAGCGACTATCAACGCTGGGGTTTGACGGGGTGGATTTCGAACCACTAAAGGGCATGTACACCATCCTGGACACTCATCACGATTTCGAAAACGCTCGGAGACTAGCTGAGTGCAACCGAATGTTCAACGAGATGCTTGAAAGTGTGGCTAGCAGGGCACTGCATAGCCTAAGCGATGTGGCCCCAGACTTGAGCGAGAAGATGTGGGTAGCACTGGATACTCTGCATCGGGCGAGCAGCGCGGAGCAATTGTCCCAGGTAGCTCTATCATGCAGACGGATAGTGCATTATATTGCAGACTGCATTTTCCCTCCAAACACTGACATCCAAGACGGTCACAAGCTTGGACCAAAGCAATTCAGAAACCGTCTCCGTGCGTACGCTGAAAAGGAAAGGATAGGCACCACCAGCACTGATCTTCTGCTTATCAACAGCGATGCCCTTAATGGCCAAATCGAGAAGCTTGACAACCTGGTAAATAAAGGGGTGCACGATCAAGTTTCGTACGCTGAAGTCACTAGGTGCGTGCTCAGAACCCTAATGCTCCTCGACGACCTTGTGGCATTTCGGACCAAACCCTTCGAAGCAGCACCAGACCTGGACTACACGCGTGTATTGGGACCGGATTCGTAGATCCCGTCTGTCAGGATTATCGGTGCAAGTCGTGGGGCACCAACCGGCAACAGTGGTATGAGTACGTGTGGATCGCAATCAGCGAACCCAAACGCACCAAAATCGATAGGCTAATCGGGGTCGTGGATGTAGTGGCTAGGGCCACACACGGGAGCAAGGTTGCCCTTGCATTGCATGAGGTCACTGGCATCACCTAATCTGTCACAGGCCATGAAGGATGCCTTTCAGGAATCCGCAGGAGCCCGGGTTTCGGGGACCTCTGACTCGAAGCAGAAAGACGTCCAGCCTAGCGATTCCTGATGAGCTGATTCAGTGGGACGTTTGATGCGTCTTGAAAGGACGCCCCGCCACGAGCCGTAGGCTGGGCTGCACAGCAGGACATTGGCTCTGTGCTCCTTCGCCGCGAATTTGGAACACGTGCGTGTACTCACACTACGCGTGCAGGATTCCTATGGCTAAAGAGCAAGTGAGGAGATACACGCTCTAGCAGAGAGCAGTGTCTGGATGGTCTTAGGAGCTTGTGGCGGTTTTGATTGCATGAGCATGCGCAAGCAGAAATGCGCACACGGAGGATGCGATGGTGAAGGCAAGCACTCCACGGGCGAACCGGCCGTTTCATCAAACACCTAGCCCAAACCAGGATGTGACGGTCTTCTCTGGGCGGATCAGGGTGAGTTATCCAGACGGGTTTCGTGTGGAAGGGGACGGCAAGATCTGTTTCCGTTGGCTTCCCAGTCCTGCGCTACGATTTGCGGTGACTCAGCCTGGGGTGTTCTCTCTGTGTGGTTTTGACGCAACGCGCCTCAGCGGTGTTTCAATCGACGTGCCGGATATGGGTATTGCAGGGCTGAGTGGAGAAGTCCTTCTTGTTGCCCCGAGCCTTGACCCGCCCGAGGTCTGTGCAGCTGGAGTCTTGCGAGACACGCTTTTTGTGCCTGACCAGGGCATAGCGTTCAAGGAACTCGCATTTGATGCTGCAAACTATCACCAGTATTTCGGCGACCCTGTTGAGGGAGATGGCGGACGTTGCTGGCGCGGACGCTTGAGTGTCGAAGCAGACCCTTGGGTCATCGAGATCGACGAAACGTCTGATGCACGGGAAAGGATCAATGCGGTAAGGTCTGCAGGCGGGCACGTGATTACCCATGCTGGCGCTTTGAAAAGGAAGGATGGAAGCAGCTTCTGTTTCGCGGATACGGCTGAGATTCGAAGTGCGCTCTCCGTGTGGCTGTCGTTCACCCGTGGGTTTTGGTGCTCTCCCCTTTTCTGGCACTGCAGATCTGATTGCTGGGTGGATTACTCGGTACCGAGGTTATCACGATGGCGCGGTGTTCGGTCTTGGCTTCCCTATGAAGAGTGCGCTCATGCCTTGGCTGTTTTCCCTCGCCTTGTCAGGTTGCTTGCAGACCCTGTGTGGAAAGATCCAATAGAGTTCGCTATCCACTGGTACATTCATGCCAACGAGAACTCAGCCGGAGTCGAAGGTTCTCTAGTGTTGGTCCAGACTGCTTTGGAGATGCTCGCATGGACGTACCTTGTGGAGCACAAGCGCGTCCTTACGAAGAAAGAGTGGGATGATGTAGGCAGGGCGCGTTTCAGGCTTGAGAGACTACTGGTAGAGCTTGAGATTCCAAAGGATTTTCCTTCTGAGTGTCCTAGTCTACGCAAATGGGCGAAGTCTGCGGGGAAAGATATGAGTGGAATGGACGCGCTTGTCGCGATTCGCAATGCCTTCGTCCATCCGGTGAAGAACAACCTGGAGATGGCTCTTGCAGTGCCATCTTGCGCAAAGGTGGAAGCCTGGGCACTTTCTCTTCTTTACCTCGAAGCCACCATCTTGACTTTGCTCAAGTACGATGGGCCGATCTACTCCAGACTGCGGAACGCTCTCCCGGGAGAAGCCAGAGTTGAGAAGCCTTGGGTGCTTGTCTGACTAGGGACTGAGTTCGGCAAACACGGATGACATTGATTGTGATCAGGCCTTGGCTACGACAAGATGTGGTCGTCGATGATATGCGAAGGCGTTGGGCTTGGTTGGGAGACTCTTAGTTTGGCCAAATCTCTTCCTGGAGGATTGGGGACTTCTACAGAGGATCATCGGCGTTCGTTTGCGTTGGGAAGCAACCATCGAATCAACTACGTGCGGACGCTACTCCGGCGTGTGGCAGTCACTTTGGTCAGCGGCTTGTCAGGTAAACGCTTCGGCCTAGATCGTCCATCCGGTGCGGGCCGACCCGTCCACCGATTCCGGGGCGAATTGTCCGGGGCAACGGCCCAGGCTTGGAGCTTGAGCGCACGGGCAACTACGCCACAGGATCGCCCCGCAGAGCCGCCGAACTCCCGTGAGCGACATGCTTTTTGGGCGGGTGATTATGGCTCGTCGCAAGCAAGCCGTTGTCGATGCACCATGCTGGTGAGATTCCTAGAAGCCTGTGCGACCGGTATCTTGACGAGCGTACAGGAAAACGCAGCTAAGGGCCCAATTGGCACGGTAGGAGCACGGCGTACAGACCTCATAGCCCCGATCAGCTGTTCTTGCTGCCATCGTCCCTCAAGGGCTGGTTTCCAGAGAGAGGCGTTGCGTGCGTCGTTGCCGATTGCGCCGACTAGGTGGACGTCCCAGCCATCGAGCAAGTCCATGAGGGAGAGGCGAAAGGCTACCTGCCATACCCTTGAGGATGGCGGCGGAGGTTCCACTTGCGTGCCGGATGCGCTGGAGTTCGCGCCTCCGCGAGCATCGTAGTGAGCTGCAGAGGCGCGCCGCGGGGCAGCCTGTTCTCCGAACTGCCTGATTCCACGGATGTGAAACCGGCGACATTCGGGATATCTATCGACGTCGGGCGCATCGTACAACGTCCATTTGGGAATCGATCATGAGGTTGGGCGATTAGGCATTGACTGGATGCAAGCATGGAGTCATGGCGCGCGGTGTTCGAGGATGGGTATCCGGTGCATCAGGGGCATCAGACCCGACAGTATTGCTCTATTGGAGGTCTGGGCCGACTAAGTGTGCGCTGCGCAGGCTAGTGAGGTGCAGACATGGAAGATCGCAGTTACCAGTGGAAGAGATTTCTGGTTGATCATGGCCAGGGTACCAGTCTGGCTGATGGGGGATTCATGTACGATCCAGATTCGGAGTGGGGCCGGGTCTACAACCCCAATGCTGTCAGCGTTGAGGACGCCAGGCGAACGCGGAGGCTCGTCGTCTTGGGACCGCCTGGTGCTGGCAAGTCGCACTTGCTGAGAGCCGAGATTGATGCTGCGAAGCAGGCAGGCGGGATGGTCTTTGAGGTGCCCGACCTGAGATCTTACGGCAGTGAGGGGAGATTCGTGTCAGAAGTCTTCGGAAGCAGCGAGATCAGGGACTGGAAGTGTGGCACGTACTGCCTGCAGATGTTCGTTGACAGTCTTGACGAATGCCTGCTACAAATAGGAAACATGATCATGGTGCTCCTTGAGCAGCTAAGGAGATGCCCTCGTGATAGGCTGAATGTATGGATTGCATGCAGGACAGGTGCCTGGCCAGCGAGCCTAGAGCAAGGTCTGATTGATCTCTGGGACAAAGACTCCGTGCGTGTGATGGAGCTTACAACGCTCAGACGCTGTGACGTAGCGATGGCTGCTGAATCCAGAGGGCTTGATTCTGGGGAGTTTCTCCACGATATTGAGTCCGCTGGCGCGGTGCCGTTCGCCATATACCCGAATACGCTTGAGTTTCTGTTGCGGATGTACGATAACCACCGTACACTACCGCGGAATGCGGTGGATCTGTATCGTGGCGGATGTCAGTGCCTGTGCCAAGAAACAGACCAGATGCGTGCGGATGCGCATTGCGTGACTTTACTCAACCCTGAGCAGCGTTTGGCGGGGGCAATGAGGATAGCAGCGTATACCATCTTCGGGAATCGCTGTGCGGTGTGGACGGGATCAAGTCGCAACGGCGTGCCTTCTGAGGACATTTGGCTGGATGATCTGTGCGGAGGCTACGAAGGCATGGGAAGCTCACGAATGCAGCTGGATCGCAGTAAACTAATGGAGATACTCTCAACGGGGTTGTTCTCGTCGCGCGGACCGAATAGGTTTGGATGGGCACATCAGACATACGCTGAATTCCTAGCTGCCCAGTTCCTGATTGATCACAAGGTTGCCGTACGCAATATCCTCAGTATGATTCGGTGCTCAAATGACCTTGGTACTAGGCTTGTTCCTAAGCTCCAGGATGTTGGAGCATGGTTGGCATGCCAGTCGTTTGAGGTGTTCGACGAAGTGGTCAAGACCGATCCTTGCGCGCTGACTGCAAGTGGGGCGGCCACGTTCACAGAGGAACAGCGAAAAGCCCTTGTGGCTGGAGTACTACACACGATACGCGAAGAAGGTGATGTATTCGACTACAGCCGACCCCAGCTAGGAAAGCTGGCGTGGCCTGGTTTGGCAAATCAGCTTAGGGCTCATATCGCCGCTGGGGATGAAGAGTTGGATGTGCGGCGAAAGGCGATTGAGATTGCTGGCGCTTGCAGGTTGACAGAGCTTGACAGGACCATCGCGGATGTGGCTCTGGATCCCAAGGAATCTTACCGCTTGCGGGTAAGGGCAGCGTCTGTGGTGAAGTCAATCGGATCCGATGAAGCCAAGGCTTCGCTAAAACCTCTTGCTCTGGAGGAACCTTGGCTTGGCCCTTATCCGAACGACGAGCTAAAGGGTTATGCGCTTATGGCGGTTTGGCCTGATTGCCTGAGCGTGAAAGAGCTCTTCCAGACCCTCACTCCACCCAAGATTGACGATTTCATAGACTCATACCGCATGTTCCTCTCATATGAGGTGATGCCCGGTATTCAGCCCGACGATCTGCCAGTGGCGTTATGCTGGGTGATGGAGCAGGAATCGCGGGGTCAGATGCCCCGATCATTTGCTGAGCTGTGTGACGATATCATAGCTGCGAGTTGGGAATATGCTCAGTGCTTGGCAGTGATGCAACTGCTGGCTGGCATTGCGTTTCGTAGGGCGTCACGGTACGAACCTCTAGTAGGGGGTGACAGCCAGCTTGACTTTCAGGCGCGACTGCGTGCGGATCCGCAACGAAGGAGGGCCTTGCTACGGGGTATTCTACCCTTAGCAGTTGAGGAAGAGTGCGATCCACGCATACTGACGTACTACGAGTCTCCATTGATCATCAGTGAGGATTTTGAGTATATCTTGAAGGAACTTGAGCACGAAGAGAACCAGGCTATTCAAGCATGTCTCGCGCAACTAGCTGTGAATCTCCTAGACCGGAGCAATACCGACCAGGTTAGGCTCATACGGGAAGCCAAGGAGCGCGGCATGCAATTCAGCGGGTTCCTTGGTCCTGTGCTTCCGGCAGCCGGTGTTGGAGCTGCCGAACTCGGTCGGCGAGCGCGTAAGGGATCCTCGGAGGCCAAAGTGGCGCAGGACGGCGTGGTTGAGCCCGCCTCACACACGAATCACTTGGGTGATCTGCTCTGCGGATTCAAAGACGAGACTCCTGAGGAGTGGGCGCGCTTCAGCGCGGAAATCTCAGGATGGCTGGTCGATGAGGATCCTGGATACAAGACATTCAGCCGTGTGGCAAAGATTCCCGGGTGGGAAGGCATTGACGCTGCTGCAAGACGCAAGATCGTTGTGAGCGCTACGCGATACCTGGTTCAGACGAAACCAGTCGGCTGCGCGGCCCAGCTCTCTGCTGACGGTGTTAGCGACACTGCTATCGCAGGATGGAGGGCATTGGCGCTTCTGTCGGATGTGCATGATGGTGATCTGGAACGATTGCCGGAAGACGTGTGGAAGAGCTGGGTCGATATCCTTGCAGGATATCCGTTAGTCATGGCAGATGACAAGCATACCGATGCGGTTCTTGTTGAGCGAGCTTACAAACATGCACGGGGCGAGCTCATTCGGGCGTTGGTTGTGAGAGTAAGCAGAGTACAAAAGTCGGAAGACCAATCCATTCTTCGTCGGCGAATCGGCTACTGCTGGGACGCAGACATGAAAGATGCACTGCTCAAGACAGTGGGCGGAGAAGGGGCAACTCAGGAGGCGGTAGAGCTTGCGTTCTCCATTCTCATCGAGAATGACTGCGCAGAGGCCTACAGCATTGCCGAGACTGTGCTGAACTCGTCGGAGCCCAGCTCTGATTCCGCGAAAGCCTTAATCGCCGGGAAAACGCTGCTCTGCTACGGAGAGGATCGCGGATGGTCTACTGTATGGCCGGTGATGAAGGCAAGTCCGCAGCTTGGTTGCAGGCTACTGGAGGAGACGCTCTGCTCCTCTGATCACCGGAGGCTACCATGGGAAGGCAGCCTGTCGGAACGTCAACTGGGCGAGTTCTACAGGTGGCTTCTGCGCCAGTACCCACCGCAGGAGTACGCGCTGCCGCTTGGCGCACACTACTCTGGCATCAAGGATGAGATTATAGAGTTGAGAGACTCGATTCCACGGCTCATAGCCAGTAGGGGAACGTGTGATGCCTACGATGAACTCAGCCTACTGGCAAAGGAGTTTCCAGATTCTCGGCACTTGAAATGGGCGACAGAACAGGCCCGTCAAATTGCTGCTGCAGGTGCCTGGCATCCGCTTCGACCTACCGAAATACTGGCTGCTGTGGAGCGGCCCGAAGCACGACTTGTGCAGACTGGGGATGACCTGTTGGATGTGCTATGCGACTCTCTGCGCCGCTTGCAGCTTGACCTGCAAGGTGAACCAGCAGCAGCGCGATTCTTGTGGGACAAGTGCGATAGTCAGAACGGCACGGTCTACAGACCCAAGGATGAAGCACACCTGCGGGATTTCATCAAACTGCACCTAGAAAAGGACTTGGTGAATAGGCAGGTCGTGACAAACCGAGAAGTCCAGATACGCCCCGGCGACATCGTTGATTTGCTGGTGAATGCGGTGGGATATGGTGCTGGACAGGACGAGCAGCAAGCGGTCAGCGCTGCAATTGAGGTGAAGGGTTGCTGGAACGATAGTCTCATGAATGCTATGGAGAATCAGCTGGTTGATAGGTATTTGAAGGACACAAAATGCAGGCACGGATTGTATGCTGTCGGTTGGTTCAACTGCACTCAATGGCAGGATGATTACCGAAAAGCCAAGTCGGCCAAGTACCCTGATGCCTGTGAGCTCGGAGAAACACTGTCTGCACAGGCGAGAGACTTGTCTCAGCGGGCTCATGTCAAGGTTGAGGCGTTTGTTCTGGATGTGGCATTGCGCGGTACCCCTTGAACCGTGCGACCGAAAGGCTTGTCGCAACCATGCGACGAGACACCAACGGACAGCTGTGGAGCTTACGAGCAGTCTTGCGGAAGGAATGCGCGCATCTCGATACGCCTGCATGGATCCTGTCCCCAGCACATCGCAACCGATGCGGAGAGACGAAGACGTACAGGTCTGGATATGACAACCCAAAGATGCTCATTGAAACCTACTTCGATGCCGTGTATGAGGACGTGGCGAAGGGGTTCGTTCACGTCCATCATCTTCGCCTTCTCTCCAGAATCGCCTGTGATTACGAAGTGGATCCGGTGCACGACCTGCGACCGGTATGCCCAAACTGCCACGCGGTGATCCACCTCGGAGGTGAGCATAGAGAACTCGAAGCGGTCAGGCAGATGCTACGGCTGCCTGTGCAACTACGGCAACCAGTTCCGCCACGGCAGGCTTGCGTATTCCGATGAATTCGGCCACCTGTTCCGGGCCAAAGAATCCGGTGGTACCGATAGGCCCCGGCTGGCCAGGTCGGAGCGAAGCGACGCACGGTATGGGATCATGTCCCTTGGTCAATGGTTCGCTGCGGTCGCTGCTCTACCTTCCTCATCGACTCCCCTTTCAGGCGTATTCTGTGTGAATTGTGAACAAGGCGGTCAAGGACTGCATCTGCCACGGACGGGTCGATGATGGACGCATGCCAGTCTTCAACCGGGAGTTGGCCGGCGATGATC
>ENA-UOOR01002317-UOOR01002317.1-fermentation-metagenome-genome-assembly--contig:-NODE-2317-length-19505-cov-14.325964_pt1 | contig 19505 bp, 19 predicted proteins | sample MGYA00245780_ERZ724029 | MGnify/ENA primary metagenome ERZ724029 (study PRJEB28704, sample SAMN03018315) | fermentation metagenome | biome: anthropogenic terrestrial biome; feature: soil... | reverse complement strand
ATGGTTACAACATTCAGGAGAGCCATCCAATTCTTTTATTAATGAAAAAGGCTGCGGACAGGCTGGGGATTAAATTAAACCTCCATGCTACCGGTGGCATAAGTGACACCTCTGTAATAAACTATAAAGGGATACCTGCTGTCGATATAAGCATAGGCATGACAAATGTACACAGCACACAGGAGCAGATATCCATTTCCGATATGACAAAAGCATGCTCGTTAATTCTTGAAATCATACGGGTGCATTCTGGGTGATAATTGTTAAGTTGAGTTAATTAACTGTGAACTTCCTGCATTTCTTACCACTCAATCACTGAAATGTGCATAAACACTGGAAGTTAAGCGTATTGAGGCACAAAGTTTTGAGTAGTAAATTAAACTCAACAATATATCACGTTTTTTCCCGAATCTAGTATTTAAGTCAAATGTCGGCATTGAGTAGGAATTTTTCTGGTAGTTCACATTAACTTAATACAGTAACCTGCTGTGCAGGCAAGAGCTTAAACACTCTGGGAAAGTTTGGTTACTGATTTGGTGCGCAGGAGTGTTTATCGAAATGCGTGCCGATATCATCAAATAAACGGCTTAAGCTTTCTTTGTTATGGATGATCTTTACCGCATCGGCAAATAGCTTGGTAACTGATACTACCCTTACCTTAGGGTGCGCAAAGGCCAGAGGATTTTCAACCGTATCTGTAATCACAAGCTCCTCTATGGGGCTTTCAGATAATGACTTAAGTCCCCTATCGCGTATAAGAGCATGAGAAACGCAAGCATAAATCTTTTCTGCGCCATGCTCTTTTAGTATGCGGGCGGTTTCAATCAAAGTACCGCACGAGATAGTAAAATCATCTACTATTACCGCATTTTTGCCCTTAACATCACCAATGATCCCCAAAACCTCGGCGTTCTCATCATGGAACAACCTCGTTTTATCACCGATTGCAACAGGGGCTTTCAAAAGGTTTGCAAAATTTCTGGCATTTTTGGCAAACCCGGCATCTGGAGAAACAACAACCATATTCTCTATATTCTTTGTTCTTATATAATTGCATAAAGGATACATTCCGTATAAATGATCAACCGGCTTCTTAAAAAACCCTTGTATCTGAGGACTATGCAAGTCCATGGTAATGATTCTATCCACTCCGGTTATTTCAAGGCAATCTGCACACACCCTGGCTCTTATGGAGACCCTCGGTTCATCCTTTTTATCTCCCTTTGCGTAGCTGAAATAAGGAATAATGGCTGTAATAGAACCTGCACTTGCTCTTTTGAAAGCATCTATTAAGAACAAAAGCTCCATAAAATCATCATTCGGCTTAACTCCGATTGTTTGAACGATATAAACATCTTTATCACGGACTTTTTCAAGAATTTTCACAAATGTATTTCCCTCTGAAAAGGTGATTGTTTGTGATTTCCCTACCTCAGTGCCTAAATGCTTGCACATCTTTTCAGCAAATTTAATACTTGAACTTCCGGCAAAAATTTTAATTCCGATTTCCTCAGTAAGCATATAAAAACTCCTTTTAATGAACAAAAATAAAACTACCATTTGTCCCTACATTTCACTTTAACATAGTGTTAACATAAAGACAATACGATCACTACCGGGAAAAATGAGAAGTGACTTTTCGTTACCATTCAGATGTCACAGAAAAGCAGCGGGAGGCTTTACGGGTCGGCTTGTGGTACGTTCTGGTGTTGGGGTTATCCTTCAGGGGGAGCGTTCCAATGGGTACACTCCTGTGGTACGCACCAGGAAGCTGCAGTCGTTGGGGCTTGCAGCGCATTCAGGAATAAAGCAAAAAGATTTGATCAAATTCACGGGATCTCTCCCACAGACCTCTGCTATTCAACTCTTTTATGGTTGATGTAAGAAGGCCATCAACCCAGCCGGTACTTAAAAGCTTTTGACAGCAATAAGTAAGCGAGGAATCCCAAATATTCCATTCTCTACAAAAGAAAAGGTAATGCCATAAGTTTTTTTTGCATGGTATTATACGCCTTGTTTCAAAGCTGGAAAATGCATCAATGGCCTTTTTTTGATCCCCGGAATAAATGAAAGTTGTTAAAAGAAAGTCTGCGTAATCTTTACCATAAGCGTTTTCAGGAATAGCGGAAAACAAACCGGCGATTTTTTTGCTTTGAAGTAAGTCCGGTTCCTTTTTAGACAAAACCTGAAGCAAATCCCATCTTAATTTATCAGATATTTCATCAAGCTCTATACAATATCGGTACAGCTTAATGGCTTTTTCATCTACTCTGGAATCTTGAAGCCAAAATGCAGACAAAAGGATGTTTGCAACGAGATTATCCTTAGTTTTGTTATAAATTCTATTTAAGGTAATAAAATTTTCTTTTAACAAAAACTGCGAAACAATGCTTTTCCCACGCCTACTTAAGGATTTAGACATATAAAGACGACTGACCATGCGATGTATGCGTTTTTTACTTATTTTCTTATTACAGAATAAATCCTTGTGTTTGTTAAAATACCGTGCAGCGGCGGTAAAGCGTTTTTCCGCAAGGAAAACTTCAAGCTTCCCCAATAGTGCGGGAATATATAGGGGATCGAGTTTAATTGCTTGCATAAACATCTTGTCGGCCAATGCAGGTTTTCCTGACAGCATATATTGAACCCCCAAGCCATAATAGCCGAATGGGCGGTTTGGTTTTCTTCGAATGTAGCCTTGAAATTTAATTATACGGATATCAACCAAAAGCTCCTGATCAAGCATGTAATCTCCCCTAGTTTCATGGATTTTCAATATTTGTCTGTGTTTCATCCAAATATTCTTGAATAATTTTCTGGACATGGGTGTCTTTAATCGTGATAGATATCTGGATCCTTCGGTTTTTCGTCTTTGATGCTTCTGTTGTTCCCGGATCAATTGGGCGGAAATATGAATAACCTGTTGCTGCAAAATATGAGCCATATTTTGTTTCAAGCTTAGGGTTTTTCGCCATCATAGTGTTTATAACCGAATAGGCTCTTGCACATGAAAGATCGTAGTTGCTTTGATAAGTGCCATCAATGTCCGCATGACCTTCAATGTTGATAGAATCAATATAATCACGGATGCTAACGTCATCCAAAATTCTTTCAAATGCAACTGCAAATCGGCTAAGAAGAGCCTGACCTTCTAAAGATATGTCAGAAGATTTTTTTGCGAATAAGAGGCTGTTATTGATAACAAGATTAGCGTTGTTGTCTATATCAACCAGCGGTTCACCGTCAGGAGTGGTAGATGTTCCGATTTCGTCCTCAATCGAATCCTTCACTTGTTTTAAAATGTTCAACCGTAGTACGGATATATTTTGAAGCTTAGCCCTCAAATCGGACAGTTCCTGGTTACTGTTGGCAATAATTTTTTCCTGCTCCAAAAGCTTTTCCATTGATATGGTAAGCTCTCTTTTTCCCTGCTCAACCTCCGCTTTTAAATTTTCAGCTTCACTTTCCATTATTCGAATTGCATCTTCCTTTTCGGATATCTCAAGTTTTTTTAATTCCAGAGAATCACCGGCTTTTTTCAACTCATCATTCATTGACGAGAGCTCACTCTTTTTCTCGTCAAGCTTCTGATTCCATGCAGATACAGTTAAAATCTGTTGCAAATAAGCAATAAACACAAGGAAAAAAAGCACAAGAACTATTGTGGACATTATATCAGTAAAGGATGGCCAATAATTATGTGGTTCTTCATGTTTTTTAAAATTACGGGTTCGTGCCTTCATAAAAGCAAGACCTCCTTTTCAAAAGCTCGCTATTCGGGCGTTGAAGGTTCCTCAACCTTGCGCTCAGACATCAAGCGGTCAATCCTGGCCACTGCCACCTCATTATAAGTGAGTATCTGATCGGGGAGAGAAGCTATTGTTTTTGCAAACAATCCCTGATTTTCACGGAATTTATCAAGCAATTGAATAATATCTTTCATACTGTCTTCCATGGAATGCTTCATTTGTCTATTAAGTTCTTCACTGCTGTTTGAGAGGGATTTTGAAAAAGAAACTGCAGCCTGATTTCCAAGCCCGCTTATTTCGCTGCTGAGCTTTGACATTAGGTTTGTAAAATTCTCTTGATATATTTCCAAGTCTCTTGTATGCTGCTGCATATTGGTGTTCATGGAACCGGCAAGCTCTTCCACAACCTGAACCGTCGAGGAAACATCACCTATGAGCTGGCTAATGTCGCTTACAAGCTGCCTGTTAAATGTGGACATTTCATCAGCAGCTTCACGTATATTATTGGAAAAGCTTTCGATGCTATTATAGTTTTCTACTACGATATCGGAGGATTTTGTTAAAGCCTCGGTAACCTTAATAAAATTAACATCCATTCTCTCTATATTGTTACGCATGTTCAAATTGAACTCATTTAAATCCCTCATGTTTGAACCAAAGTTTGTTAGAGATTTGTCAAATTTATCGACAGTGGTATCAAGTGCCTGGCTCGAGACGTTTACATCCATAACAACATTTGTAAGCTTTTCTCCAAAGCTTTCAACAGTTGACTTAAGAGATGCCTGGATTTTGTCACCAAACTCCATAAATGTTTCCTTAAGGATGTTGTTCATCATTGTGTATTCGGTTTCCTTATCCTTTGAAACAAACAGAGACAGATGGTTGTCAAGATATTCTTCAACTTGAACCATGAGGTTTTCCTTGCTCTCTTCTGCGTTTACGACAGACAGAAAAATTGTATTAATAATTGAGCATCCAACCCCCACAAGACTTGTTACAAAAGCCACCGACATACCCTCAAGAGAAGCTACAAGGCGCATTAACAGTTCATTAATGCCGGTGCTTTCAATAAGCTCAATAAATTCAATACTTGTAAAGATGCCTGCAAGCTCAGCAACAGCAGCTGTGAGGCCAACAAAAGTACCAAAAAGACCAAGGGCAATTAAAAGCGAGTTTGTATTTTTAATAAAGCGCTCTCCCAAGGCCATGCCACGAAGTCGGAGACTAAAGTTTTTTTCAATTATTGCCTGAGTATTTACCTCGCTTAAGCAGTCTTTAGCTGTATTTATGTAATCTTCAATTATTTTGTTTAAGATGTCTGAATGAAAGCTTCGTTCTTTTCTGCGGCGCCAATCCAGCAGATCCTCCAAAATTATAATATATTTTTTTCGAATGATTAGATTGAAAGCAAAAGAAATAATGAAAACAATTAAAGTAGTAACAATAATAACCATTCCAAAGCCTTGAACCTGCAGATAAACATTTTTAAGTGTGTCTAACAATAAAACTCACACCTTTCTTAAGTTTTTAGGCAAATTGATACCTTATTGATTCATTTAAAGAAAGCCATACCTGTTTATTGAATGCTAATAAAAGAAAATGCTTATAATCAGGTACAAGCATTACATTAAAAATAGTATAGCATATTTTCCAAAAAAATAGGTTACAAATGGATTAAGAATATTAATGGCATACGGTGGCGAATTATGTTATAATACTCAAAAAAGTTTGTATTCATTGTTAATGTATAAATCCTGAGTTTTGGCTAACTTGGGCTTTTGATAAATGTCAAGGCTATGGGGGCGATAAATGTGAAAACTATTGAAGAAATTAACGAAAAAATTAAGCAAGGAACAGCTGTTGTAGTCACTGCCGAGGAAATGATCGGTATTGTTGAGGAAATTGGCACAAAAAAGGCTGCACAGAAAGTTGATGTAGTTACCACGGGAACATTCAGTCCTATGTGCTCTAGTGGAGCATTCATTAATTTTGGACACTCTAATCCTCCAATCCGTATGACAAAGGTATGGCTTAACGATGTTATGGCATATGCGGGCATTGCTGCCGTTGATGCATATATAGGTGCTACTGAGCTTTCCGAAAGCCAAGGAATGGCGTATGGCGGCGCTCATGTTATTGAGGATTTTATCAGCGGAAAGGACATCCGGTTATATGCAGAAAGCTATGGAACGGATTGTTACCCGAGGAAAAACATAACGGCTACAATAAACAAATACAACGTGAACCAGGCGATTATGTTTAACCCCAGAAATTGTTATCAGAATTACCCCGCAGGCACTAATTCCACTGATAAAACAATTTACACATATATGGGCACGCTGCTTCCGCAATTCGGAAATGTCACATACTGTACATCAGGTCAGCTTAGCCCGCTTTTAAATGATCCGGAATACCGAACTATCGGGATTGGAACGAGGGTGTTCTTAGGTGGAACTCAAGGTTATGTGGCATACCAGGGTACTCAGCATGATCCCGGTCAGGAGCGTATGCCAAACGGTACACCGGTCAGTATGGCCGGAACGCTTTCACTTATAGGCGATATGAAGAAAATGTCTGCCAAGTATATTCGAGCTGCGGTTTATGAGAAATACGGAACAACGCTTTTTGTAGGTATAGGCATTCCCATTCCCATTCTTGATGAGGACATGGCAGCAAAAACCGCTGTTTCTGACAAGGATATATATACAAATATTGTGGATAAAAGCGGAGCAACGTCCTTTTCTCAAAGAGTTTCATACGGTGAGCTTAGAAGCGGCAGTGTTATAGTTAACGGGAAAAAAGTTCCCACAGCTCCGCTATCCAGCATGAAGGTTGCGAGAGAAATTGCAGATACCCTGAAATGTCAGGTATTAAAGGGCGAGTTTTTGCTATCGGAGGCTGCAGAGCTTCTTAAAAAAACAGATGAGCGTTTGAATAAGCTAGAGGCTAAGGACTAGGAACTAGGGACTAGGAACTAGGGACTAGGAACTAGGGACTAGGAAATAGGGGCTAGAAACTAGAAGCTGTAGGAAGCAAGTATCTAGGTACTAGAAGCTAGAGGCTGGAAGTGAGTGCCTAGGTAATAGAGGCTAAGTACTAGAAGCTAGAGATTAGAGACTAGAAGCTGGAAACAAGAATCGTGGTGTTGGGAATTATTAATTAGGATCCGGAAACGTGTGACTAATGAATTAAAGCTGGATGCTATATTCTAGTTCCTAGCATCTAGCATCTAGCCTCTAGCCTTGCTGGGATTTATTAATTAGGACCCGGAAACGTGTGACTAGTGAATTGAAGCTGAATGCTATATTCTAGTTCCTAGCATCTAGCATCTAGCCTCTAGAAAGGTGGTGTTTAAAATAAATACAATAAAAGTAAGCTTAACTTTTCCGCCAACAAAGGTGACATTTCCTTTGATGACAAAACTAGTTCGTGAATATGAGCTTGAGGTTAATATACTTCATGCAGATATCCGGCTGAATAAAACAGGTAAATTAATTGTTGAATTGACTGGGAAAAAGAGCAATATCGATAATGCGCTTAAATATATCGAGGAACAGGATATAACATACCACATTTTTAATGGCACACTTACATGGGATGAAGAGAAATGTGTACATTGTGGAGCATGCACCTCTGTATGCCCGCCTCGTGCTCTTACAATTAACGAACCTGATTTCATCTTAAGCTTTGATAAGGAAAAATGCCTTGTTTGTGGTTTGTGTGTAAAGGCATGCCCCCTTAACATTATGCGCCTTGCTCAAAGAGATTAAAAGTATAAGAGCGAGATACTAGGTACTAGAAGCTAGAAGTTAGAAGCTAGTACTTAGAACCAGCATCTAGAAAGGTTTGGCTTTATGAGTCTGGAAAAGGAATCGCGGAAATACAGAAATCTTTTTAGTGGTGATGATTTAATTTACTTCACCAAAAAGATTGAGCAAACCGATCTATGTATCGGAGCTTTAAAAAATTTAAATAAAGAAGCGGAAGAAAGCATTAAAAAATACCGGCAGCTTATTAAGGATTATATCCGCAGGCAGCCGGTTTTTTTGCATAGTTTGGTTCCGGTAAAGCCTCTTTTTGATGCACCCTTGATTGTTAAGCATATGTGCCATGCGGCGGAAATTGCGGGTGTGGGTCCTATGGCGGCTGTTGCCGGAGCTGTCAGCATGTATGTGGCACATGATTTGATGCCGTATAGCAGTGAACTGGTAATCGAAAATGGCGGAGACATATTTTTAGCAGGTTCAAGGGATAGAACAGTAAGTGTTCACGCAGGAAAATCATTATTGTCCGACAAAATTGGCATTAAGCTTAAAAAAGACGAGCTTCCCATTAGTGTTTGCACTTCCTCGGGCACCGTTGGTCATTCACTAAGCTTCGGTAAAGCCGATGCAGCAGTGATTTTATCCAATGATGCATGCCTTGCGGATGCAGCAGCTACAGCAATAGGCAACATTGTAAAAACAGCAGAGGATATAAAACAAGCTCTTAATAAGGTAAAGAAAATATCGGGAGTTACCGGTGCTCTTGTAATCGTGGGAAGTGATATGGGAGCCTGGGGTAATGTGGAGTTGTGCCGGATGTGATAAAAGGAGGTGCGGGTGTGTATCAAGCTAGTATATTCATTCAGATTTTTTGTGCTGTTTTGGCTGCAGGAATATTGATACATCTTCTAATTAGCGGTAGAAAAACTAAAACAACATACAGCTATATGCTCTGCATTACACTGCTTTTTTTGTGGAGTTTGGCTGAGATTCTTGTAATACTGTCACAAAACTCAAGACAGGAAATGATCGCTATAAAATTAAAATTTATACCCGTAGTGTATACAGGCGCAAGCTGGTTTTATTTTTGTCTGAATATGACTCAATCAAAATTGGCTAAAAGCAAATTTGTAAAATTGTTTTTAGTTCTTTTCCCTGCAGTATGCTATACTTTTCTATTGACAAATGAGTGGCATAAATTGTTTTTTGTCGAGGTGCTTTTTAAAAGAAAGATCCATAGAGGAATCATTTTTTGGCTGCATACAGCCGAATCCTATTTTTTGATAATCGCAGGCACAGCTTATTTGTTTGTACATATGAGAAGAAAAGTTGGAAAAAGTCTTAAATATATAATGCTGCTTCTTTTAGCAGTTTTGATACCGATGGTGGCAAATGCGCTGATGCTAATAGGGGTTTTACCTAATAAGGGGCTTGACATTACATCACAGGTATTATTGCTTTCTTTTATTTTCTTTGGGGTAGCGGTCTATCAACAAAAGTTTTTAAATTTATATCCGGTAGCAGCCAGACACTTTATTGAAACAATGCCAGACGGAATTATTATATTGGACAAGGAAAACCTTGTTATTGGCGTTAACGGAGCAGTAAATAACCTGTTTCCAGGCTTAGGCTTGAAAATATATGATAAGTCTATAAAAATAATAGATTATATTAGAGAAAATGATGAAGAAGGATTTAGTCCTGTCCTGGCGTTGGCATTACAGGACGCTAGCACTCAACTGACGGAAAAAGTGAAGCTGAAAATTCATGATATGGTTATAACTGTTGAACTTATGACCTTAGCCGGATTTCATCAGACTCCTACCGGTAAAATAGTTATTCTTGAAAACGTTACTGAGGAACAGCAGCTGCTGGATGAAATCCAGAAGAAGAATTTACTCCTAACAAAATCAAATATAAGACTTACTCATTCAAACAACATGCTTATGAGTGCAAACAATCGACTTGAAAAACTATCCCAAACAATTGAAGAATTGGCCGTTATGAAGGAAAGAAATCGCGTTGGACGTGAAGTTCATGACACTGTTGGACATATGCTTACCCTCGTAATTGCCCTTGCTGAGAATGCTAAATTGGAATTGTCCGACGAGCAGACAGGGATAAAGGAGACGATGGATAAAAGCATTGAGCTAGCAAGGCAAGCGCTAAACGACATCCGAAACTGCCTTAACGGTATCTGCAAGGAACCGTTTGAAAAAGCAAGCCTTGTGGATTTATTGAACAATCTTATGAAAAACAACTCCACATCGGGGCTCAAGGTAGCTGTTTCAGTTTCTGAGGACTTACCGAAATTTAATGCAGAGATATTGATGACCATATACCGGATTTGCCAGGAATCCATAACTAATGCCATACGTCATGGCAATGCAAAAACAGTTAATATAATTATAAAAAATCAGCAAAACTCTGTGAGATTATATATATTTGATGATGGAGTGGGCTGCGGCAGCATTGTAAAAGGCTATGGTTTAACGGGAATGGAGGACAGGGTTACAAAACTTGGCGGGAAGATATCTTTCGGCTCAGATGGAGAAAATGGGTTTAATATAATTGTAGATTTGCCTGCTTGCTAAACAAATTTTAAAGCAGTTTTAATGCTAACTCTGCAAAGAATGCGAGCAGTTGGATGTTTGACTCGACTTTCCAAATAAGCTTGCTATTAGTATTTGAGAAACCTGTACACCGTTGACTTGCGCAAGGGATGCCGAGTATCTGTAACTTGCCAGTAATGTTTGGGAAGCCGGTATCGGCATGCGGAGGTGTGATATAGGCAGAGGTCTTAGGTATTTGATAAAGTACCCATTAAGACAAAAAGGGGGGGGTTAATAGTGAGCGATAACGTTATTCGTGTTGTGATTGCAGATGACAGCCTTATTTTCAGGGAAATAATAACAGAGCTTCTGGGTAAGGATCCGGAAATATCTGTAGTAGCAGTTGCTGGTAATGGTAAGGAGGCTTTTAACTGTTGCCGGGAATTAAACCCGGATGTTGTTTTGATGGACATACGAATGCCTGAATGTGATGGCATAGAGGGGACAAAGCTCATTAAAACACTTTTTCCGTCAATAAAAGTTATTGTCTTTACAACCTTCGAGGATCAGGATTTTATAACAGAAGCGATTCGTTATGGTGCAGAAGGATATGTTTTAAAAGATTCAGGACAGGATCATATAAGAACCGTTATAAAAAGCGTAAAAAAAGGGTATCCTGTTTTTCATGAAAAGGCATTAGATACAATGGTACAATCTATTTCAGGGACTCCGACAGGAAAGATTAAAGTGGAGTTAAGCCCCACAGAGCGTGAAATCCTTTTTAATGTTGTTGAAGGAAAGAGCAACAAAGAAATCGGGGTAAACTTAAAACTTAGCGAAGGAAGGATCCGAAACATAATCAGCGATTTGTTTGATAGAACAGGCACATCGGACAGAACTCAATTAGCTGTGTTTGCTGTGAGAAATGATTTAGTGGAATGACAGTGCCGGCACTGAGGGAGAATTCGGTTTATGCCCCGAATACAAGGGCTTAGGGACATTTCGGTTAAAAAAGAAAATAGGTTAAACTGTAAGGGGGGCATGGGTAAATACAGCTTAACCTGATCTTATAAGGAACAATAACTATAATAGAACATTTTAACTAAAAGATAAAGTGCCCAATCCTCACTTTATTGTAAACCATAGACGTAATGTGGTTTACAATCCTAGTTGCTACTCAGTAAGTATCGAGCATGAATTGCCATAACAGCTAAGAAACATTTTGCAAACAATTCAATTGTATTATATAATAAGTTTGATTTCACAGTAGTGTACCACAAACCTCATAGTACGACAGGAGGAATATATGTCTGCGGTATATTATTATATACCAACTGAAAAATTGGAGGATGTTGTTGATTGCGGACTGAAAATGTCCGAATGGAAATCAAGACATCAGGAAACACCATGGAATAATTTTGAGTTACCATGCTTTACAGCCTGCTTGCATCCAAGTGATGACATAAGGCATAAGGATAGTGGGTATCAATGTATTAAGCTGGATATTTCCGCAGATAACTGTGTAGTTGCTGATAAAGATCTTTACCTTTTAAGCCTTGAGCACAGTGAGATTAGGCGGGATTATGTAAACGCAATGGTTCCGCTAAAGGACTACATTTTCGGCTCTTTCAGACGCCCTGAGTGCCTTGTTTTTACAACTGTACTGTCAGATCAGATTAGCTGTTTTGGAAAAGGTCTGGACGAACCGATATTATATGAGAATTCCGCAATGCTTTACGTCAACAATATACTCGAAATATATAACGATAGGTTTGACGATGTTAATCAAGATTTATTATACAGCTTTTTAACCATGCAGGAGCAAGCCGGGAAGATTTCATGCTTTCGCAGCAGCCAAAAGAGGCTGGCTGTTTTTTACGACAGAGAAAAAAATACCCGTGTTACCGTGCCCATACCGGATTTTGATAGATACTGATATTAGATTGCTCCCCAGAAAGTCGTGAAACTACTTTTTCCTGCAATCACAATATGATTATCCCAAATATATTAATCTATATCGGATCTGAAAGGCAGAGACAAATTGAACACAAAAGAAGCAATATTAAAAAAATTAGCTGAAAACAAAGGAAAATTTATATCCGGTGAGTTTCTCAGGCAAGAGTTGAATATATCACGAACCGCAGTATGGAAGCATATGTTAAAGCTACGAGAGGATGGGTATCCTATAGAGGCTATTTCAAACCGTGGGTATCGTCTGAAGGACTTTCAAGATATATATGACAAAAGCGCGATCATCAGCCAGCTAAACACAAAAACATTAGGGAAGAAATTGTTTTTTTTAAATGAAATTGATTCTACAAACAATGAGCTTAAACGCTTGTCTGCTGAGGGTGCCGAAGAGGGAACTACTGTTGTTGCACTAAAACAGCTTGCAGGCAGAGGACGTAGAGGGAGATCCTGGTGTTCAGAAGATGGTAAAGGAATTTTTATGTCCGTTCTTCTTAAGCCTGACATTGCTCCCGAGGAAGCGCAAGCGATTACATTGGCAGTTTCAAGTGCGGCATGCAAGGTTATAGATTCGTATACAAACGTAAAGCCCGGCATAAAGTGGCCGAATGACATTCTGTTACAAGGAAAAAAGGTTTGCGGAATTCTTACGGAGCTTTCAGCAGAACCGGACATGATTAACTCAATTATCCTTGGTATTGGAATTAATGTGTATGGTAAAAAAAATGATTTTCCGGAGGAATTAAGAGAAATAGCGACTTCGTTGAGTGAACATACGGATATTGAGCTTTCTCGAAGTAAAATTGTTGCAAATGTATTGGAAGAGATAGAAAATTTGTATTTGGACTTTTTAGAAAAAAGAAGCACCGCAAGATTTTTGAACATATGGAGATGCTATTCGGTTACCCTTGGCAGAGACATTATCATACACCAGGGGGAAAATGCATGGCAAGCCAAGGCTTTGGATGTTCTTGGCAACGGGCATCTGCTTGTGGAAACAGCTTCTGGTGAACGTCAAGCAATATCGTCCGGGGAAATATCAATTAGAGGGGTTACGGAAAATAATATTTAATGGAGGTTTTTGTATGACTCAAAACAATAATGCCAATGGCGGTAATAACAGCAGGAATAGCAGGAATAGCAATAACAGCAATAGCGGTAATAACACTAATAACAGATATCAGAATAATAAAGGACAAAATCAAAAAAATTATCAAAAGCAGAATTCAAGCCAAAGAAAAGAAAGAAGTCCGCGATCTAATTTTCAAAAAAGCAGCAGAGATGAGTTTCAAAAAAGATCCGGCCAAAGGTACAGTGCCGAAAACAGAGTTGCACGAATTGTAAGTCCAAAGAGAGAAGAAAATGTAGATGATATAAAAATGGACATAGAAAAGCTGGAGAAAGATATACAGTTTGAGATTAAACAAATTCAAAGCATTAAACTGGGGTTATAATTTCTGTTTTAAATTGTTGGGGCAGGTGATGAAAAATACTGGTTGCAATTGATGTAGGAAATACAAGCACAACTATTGGCTTATTTGTGGAGAACGAGCTTAAGTATCATTGGCGTATTTCAACAGACTGTCAGAAAACATCTGATGAAATAGGGATGACGTTTTTATCATTGTTTCAACATGCCAATGAAGATTATAGATTAATAAAGGATGTTATCATCTGTACTGTCGTTCCAACTATCACACACTCTCTTGTAAACGCTGTTAAAAAGTATTTTAAAAGAGAACCGCTTTTAGTCGGTCCCGGTACAAAAACAGGAATAAATATCAAGTATGAAAACCCGAGGGAAGTGGGAGCGGATAAGATCGTTAATACAGTGGGAGCGATAAAGCTTTACGGCAGCCCCTTGATTATCGTTGATTTTGGAACAGCTACAACTTTTTGTGCTATAAACAGCAACAAGGACTATTTAGGAGGTATTATTTGTCCGGGAATTAAAATATCGGCTGAAGCTTTGTTTGAAAAAGCATCAAAGCTTCCGAGGGTAGAGCTCATGGAGCCTAAAAGGGTTATCGGACGAAATATCGTTACGAGTATGCAATCTGGCATGTTTTACGGATATGTAGGGCAAGTGGAATACCTTGTTGAGGAAATAAAAAAAGAAATGCGGGAAGAAAACATTAAGGTTATTGCCACCGGCGGACTTTCAAGGTTGATAGCTTCAAGGTGTAAATGCGTGGATGAAGTAAATTGTTTGCTTACAATGCATGGGTTAATGGAAGTCTACAATATTAACGGCAAGTAGCAGGTCGTACCGTACAATACAACTCGCTCACTGAACTCTTGCGCTAATTGTGCACGTTTTTCTTGTGAAATGACCATAACGCTTTTACTTTTTTCTTGCGCACTTCGTGCTGCGAGCATTTGATAAACAAACCACCTCTGCACACAAAACATATAACGTATTTTCACAGGGGTGCATAGCCCTAAAGTAGAGCTGCGAAAAACAGGGTATGGTGCTTAAGTGCCCGCGTATAATGGGCAAAGGCTTGTGGTGCGTTCCAGCACTGAAAACAGAAAATAAAGATATAATAAGGAAAACCGAGTATAAATGAGGGAATCAAAGGTAATCATATATAAAGGCGGTTTATGGTCGAATATATGGTGCTAATATGTTTGCCTCAAAACCAAATTTTATTTAATATTGTATTAGCACTCGACAACATCGAGTGCTAACATTTTGACAAAACAATACCGGCAAGGTCGGAAATTGATAAGGAGGGTATATTATGAATATTAAACCTTTAGCTGACAGAGTAGTAGTTAAAATGATTGAAGCAGAAGAAACTACAAAAAGCGGAATAGTCCTTCCAGGTTCTGCTAAGGAAAAGCCACAGGTCGCCGAAGTTGTAGCAGTAGGTCCTGGTACAGAAGAAGTTAAAATGGAAGTAAATGTAGGCAACAGAGTGCTTATTAGCAAGTATGCAGGGACTGAAGTAAAAATGGATGGGATTGAATACACCATTTTGAAACAAAATGATATCCTTGCTATCGTAGAATAAGGAGGGAATAAGAATGGCAAAACAGATTATTTTTAGTGAAGAGGCCAGAAAAGCCTTGGAAATAGGTGTCAACAAATTGGCTGACACAGTTAAAGTTACATTAGGTCCAAAGGGAAGAAATATAGTTTTGGACAAGAAATTCGGATCTCCACTAATCACAAACGATGGTGTAACCATTGCAAAAGAAATTGAACTTGAAGATGCATTTGAAAACATGGGCGCTCAACTGGTTAAAGAAGTTGCAACAAAAACAAACGACGTTGCAGGTGACGGTACAACTACAGCAACCCTTCTTGCACAGGCTATTATCCGTGAAGGATTAAAAAATGTTGCAGCAGGCGCAAACCCCATGATATTAAAAAGAGGAATAAGTAAAGCTGTTGATGCTGCTGTTAAGGGAATTGAAGAAATCAGCCGAAAGGTTAAGGGAAAGGAAGATATAGCAAGAGTTGCATCCATTTCCGCTAACGATGAAGAAATCGGAACCTTAATTGCTGATGCTATGGATAAAGTAACTCATGATGGCGTTATTACTGTTGAAGAATCAAAAACCATGGGAACCAGCCTTGAAGTAGTTGAAGGTATGCAGTTTGATCGCGGTTATGTGTCTTCATATATGGTAACCGACACCGATAAAATGGAAGCTGTATTAGATGACCCATACCTGCTTATTACCGATAAAAAGCTGACGAACATCCAAGAAATTCTTCCGATCCTTGAGCAAATCGTACAACAGGGCAAAAAATTACTTATAATTGCCGAGGACGTTGAAGGTGAAGCCTTAGCAACATTGGTTCTTAATAAATTAAGAGGAACATTTATGTGTGTAGCCGTTAAAGCTCCGGGCTTTGGCGACAGAAGAAAAGAAATGCTTCGTGACATTGCCATTTTAACAGGTGGTGAAGTTATCACCGAAGAGCTTGGTCTTGACTTAAAAGAAACCACAATGGATCAACTCGGACGTGCATCTAAGGTTGTTATTCAGAAAGAAAACACAATTATTGTTGATGGTGGCGGTGATCAAAAAGCAATTAAGGATAGAATTGCTTCAATTAAATCTCAGATAGAAGAAACCACTTCAGACTTTGATCGTGAAAAGCTTCAAGAGAGACTGGCAAAGCTTTCCGGTGGTGTAGCTGTAATTCAAGTTGGAGCTGCTACTGAAACCGAAATGAAGGAAAAGAAATTAAGAATTGAAGATGCTCTGGCTGCTACCCGCGCTGCTGTTGAAGAGGGTATTGTAGCTGGTGGAGGAACAGCATTTATCAATGTTATTTCTAAAGTAGCAGAAGTTGTTAAAGTATTATCCGGGGATGAAAGAACAGGCGCGAAGATCATTGAAAAAGCTCTTGAAGAGCCGATTCGCCAGATTGTAGATAATGCAGGTCTTGAAGGATCAGTTGTTGTTGATAAGATGAAGAGCAATGATGCCGGAGTAGGATTTGATGTTCTGTCTGAAAAGTTTGTGAATATGGTTGAAACTGGTATTGTTGACCCTGCAAAGGTTACCCGTTTTGCATTGCAAAATGCTGCTTCAGTTGCCTCTTTGGTGTTGACAACCGAAGGACTTGTCGCAGACATTCCTGAAAAAGAACCACCAATGCCTATGGGCGGCGGAATGGGCGGCGGAATGCCGGGCATGATGTAAAAAAAAATTAAAAACTTATTAAGGGGTTCGGTAAAAAGCCGAACCCCTTTTGCGCTCAAGAAGCCTAATCATATTTTCATTACCTTATTCGACTATAATAAAATCATATGCTATAATTGTTTGAAAGCGAGCTGGTTGAACATAGAATCGGTTGTATTTAGAGATCAAGCATAAGAAAGGGGAATGGGCTCATGGATACTGAATTATTTCCAAAAACATGGAAAGAATTTTTGGATAATTCCGGTTATTTACCGGTAGTTATTAATTCCATTAACCGCCACTATGATGAGGATTGGTCTCAACCGGAAAGCCAACACAGCCATTATGAGATGGTATATGCAAAAAAAGGTATATCCACATTTGAAATTGAGGGAATAAAAACTACACTGGGGCCGAACGATATAATAATAATAAAGCCCGATAAAGGTCATACACTGAAAGTTCCCGATAACAGCACCTGTGAATTTATTGTACTGCATTTTTCTTTTGCAGCAGTAAATAAAAAGGGGGGGTTGTATCCTTCTGATATATCCTTGGAGGATTTTATTAATTTTTTTACAGGAAACCATACCGGACCTTTTTTTAAGCTAAAAGTAAACCAGAAGAATGATATTATTACACTATTGAACCGCATTGTTGTTGAGCAGGCTGAAGAAAAATTCGGAAGCGGGTTTTTGGTACATCTTCTGATTCTTGAGCTTTTTGTTATGATATCCAGAACACTTAAGCTGGAATGGGAACGAAGCATTACGGACGATAACCCAAAACAAAAGGAGCTTGTACATATTGCGGTTCAATATATTAAGGATCATTTCGAAAGAGATATAAACCTTAATGACATATGTGGTTATGTTTTTTTAAGCCCAAGCTATTTTACTCGGATTTTCAAAAGGGAGATAGGTTTTTCGCCAATAAGTTTCCTTATAAAAACAAGAATAGACAGGGCGAAAGAGTTGCTGGTGCAAACTGACGAAAAAGCAAGCGACATTGCTTTGAGTGTAGGATATGCGAACCAACAGAGGTTTAATGAAACGTTTAAAAAAATAACAGGTATGACACCTATTGAATACAGAAAAAAGATAACCTGACAGCTGCAAACCATATATGTTTCAAAGAACAGGTGAAAAAATAAGCAACATCATTGTGAACTGAAGCTTTATAACTAAAGCTTAAAGATTACTGATTACTTATTGTTGATCACATATTCAGTTCAGGGAATGTTGTAGATAGATAAAGCACCAAAATTATCAAAATTATAAATTAAATTTCATATAGCAAGCAAAACCCATTGCAGAAAGGATTGCATATGAGAAACAAACAAAAGATATTAAAATGGCTTTCACAAAAAGAGAGCAAAATAGCAAAACTTATTTGCAAGTTTTATGAACCATTGTCCTATTTGTTTTTTGGTGTGCTCACGACATTGGTCAATATAATAATCTATACAATACTTGAACAGGTTTTTGGACAGGAAAACTGGTATATTTCTAATTTACCGGCTATTTTTTTAGCAATTCTTTTTGCATATGTGACAAACCGCTCCTATGTTTTTGATTCAACGGGCAATTTCTGGGCGGAAATGTACAGGTTCTTTTCTGCAAGAATTCTAATATCTTTGATATGTGAATACGGGTTAACGTACATTTTGTTTAACGTGCTGGAAATAGATTTTCAGATAAATTTTGGACTGTTTAGTGTTTCGTTGTTTAAAATTCTTTCGCAGATTATGGTCATAGTTGGAAACTATGTTGCAAGTAAGCTCTTTGTCTTTAAAACAGATAAAAACGAAGATATTTAACTCAACCTTTCCACAAACACTACTAACAAGTTTAGATTGGAAAGTTGAGTATTTAATTAATAAGCAGAGGCGGAAAGAAGGCAGGTTAAAATGATTATTGATGCACACAACCATCCGGATTGGCATGGGCACAATCTGGATAAGTTTTTGGAGAATATGGATACTTACCATATTGATAAAACCTGGTTGTTAAGCTGGGAATGTCCGGAGGATGAATATGATCCGGTAACAAAAAAGAATATTCCTGAAGTAGGTCCGCGTGGGCCGATTCCTTTTTCAAGGTGTATAAGCTATATGGAAAGGGCTCCGGAAAGGTTTATACTCGGTTTTGCGCCTGATCCGAGAAGACCTGAAGCAATTGATATGCTTAAGGCAGCGGTTAGTATTTACGGGGTTCGGGTATGTGGTGAGCTTAAACTGCGAATGATGCTTGACAATCCTGACGCTATAAGATTATACCGTTATTGCGGTGAACAATCGCTTCCGGTTACCGTCCATATAGATTATGAGTTTAGCACAGGATCAAATTATCCGAGACCAAACTATTGGTATGGGGGAGGTATAGAAGCATTTGAAAGAGCAATTAAAGCCTGCCCGGAAACAATTTTCCTTGGTCATGCGCCTGGGTTTTGGGCACATATTTCAGGTGACGACAAATTTGACAAAGAACCATATCCCACCGGGAAAGTAGAGCCAGGTGGTAAAATAATCGATATGCTAAGAAAGTATCCTAACCTGTATTGCGATATGTCGGCAGGATCAGGATGTAATGCATTAAGCCGCGATCCTGAGTTCGCAAAAAAGTTTCTTGTAGAATTCCAGGACAGAGTGTTATATGCAAGAGACTATTTCGATAATAGGCATCAGGAGTTTTTAAACAGTCTTGGCTTACAGAATGAAGTGCTCGAAAAAATATATTCAAAAAACGCATTAAAGCTTGTACCGTAATGCGCAGGCGAAAAATGAAGTAAAACATCTTGACAAATAAAAGGTGCGGGTGATACAATGA
>ENA-UOOR01002315-UOOR01002315.1-fermentation-metagenome-genome-assembly--contig:-NODE-2315-length-19518-cov-11.882803_pt1 | contig 19518 bp, 13 predicted proteins | sample MGYA00245780_ERZ724029 | MGnify/ENA primary metagenome ERZ724029 (study PRJEB28704, sample SAMN03018315) | fermentation metagenome | biome: anthropogenic terrestrial biome; feature: soil... | reverse complement strand
GTAAGTGGTATACTTTTCGATTGAAATGTGGGGTACTTCTTAATTAATATATACACACAATTTGTTTGAACAGTGGCTGACCGACTAAATTTTTTGACTTATCTTTGCCCATGGTTGGAAATTTAGTTTTTAGACAATCCAAATTTACAACTTAGGGACGAGACTTCGGTTAAGTCCCTATCTTTTTTGCGCCTTATTTTTTAGTCGGTCAGTACTGATTTATTTTATTTTCGATATAACTTAAAATTACTCCTATTAGTATACCTCCTATTAAAGAAAGTGTCATAATCCATAAGGAAGATATTCCGAATATTTCAAAAAATGCAATTAAAATTGCGATTACTAACGATAAAATTCCAGCTATAGTTGTCGATTTATCAGTTGAAAAAGGAACGAACAATGCCAGAAAGAATAGAACAAAAAGAGGTGCCACTATTAAATTTACAACCTTTTGTACAACATCAAACAAATTACCTGTAATATAAGACAGTAATAAACTTGATAGAGCCACAAGTACTCCAACAAATAAAGATGTTTTTTTTACTAATTTTAAGTCCGTAGTTTCGGAGTGCTTTTCTCCCTTTCTGTTAATTATTTCCTCAGAAATTACTGCTGAACTTGAATTTAGACCAGAGGATAAACTTGACATAGCTGCCGATAGAATACCTGCAGCAATCAAACCTGTTAAGCCAGAGGGAAGCCCAATTCTTATATATAAAGGGAATAATGAGTCAGCATTATCAAACATAGTTCCACCATCTTCGATCAAGTTCGGGTTATAGAAAAAAAATGTCATTACACATAAGCCTGTAACAGCTAATAATATCTGAATGATTGTGGAACCCCAAAGCGAAATCTTGTATGACTTTTTAGCAGACTCCACATCCTTTGTTGACAGATATCTTTGTATGGCAATTTGGTCTGACCCAGATGTACATACCTGCCAAACGAGAGTCATAATGAGAATATTTCCTACGGTCATTCTCTTAATAGGATTGATCATATATTCAACAGGCTCCCAATGAGAATAAATTGATGATTTGAATATAGATTGTTCCAAGCCCAAATGGTTAATTATAAAAACTATTGTAAGAATTAGCCCAAAAAACATTATAAAAGACTGAGCTACATCTGTTTTAACCACTGCTTTAATACCTCCCATTGTTGTATATGCTATGGTGAGCAGAGATAATATAAAGCTTATTAATGGAACAAGAGAACTGTTTAAATTAAAAATCGGAACAAATGCAATCTCAATCGTTGCATAAATGATTGTTGCCATCCATAAAAATCGTAATGCCAGGAAGAAAATAACAGCTAACTTCCTACTCTTAGCACCTAATTTTATTTCCAAAATTTCATAGGCACTTTTTACGTTCATTCTCATAAACTTCGGAATCAGAAACTTGCCTATCATCCAATTGGCTACAGGAAAAGCTAATACGCCTACTAAAAACACATAACCATATTTTATCATTTCGCCGGGATATGAAAGATAACTTAACGTGCTAAAGAGCGTAGCAAACAGAGATATACCAATCATAAAAGGATTCATTGATTTTCCTCCTAAAATATAATCCTCTGCTGTTTTATTTTTCTTCGAAGTAAAAAATCCTAATAACAACATAAGAATTAAATATCCTATTATAATTGCCCAATCAAAGTATGTTAGCTTCATGTTTATTTTTTCTTTTCGTAATTGTTACAAATAGAGATGTATTATCTAATTCTATTTTGGGTTTTAATCAACTAATAAGATTTTCTATCCGGACATAAATTGCGACTATTATTTCTACTCATTACAGGTATTGATGTAAAATATTAAGCTTTCATCTTATCCAATCGAACTCCATTAGGTCACTTTCAAGTGACTTTATTTCTTCAGAATTCAAATTCCTTAATGGTAATCTGCAAGGTCCACAATCTACACCTAATAAATTAAGTATTGCTTTTATACTTACAATTGTGTTCTCATATTTCAGCAAGAGCTCAATAAATTGATTTGCTTCATATTGTAATTCCATTGCCCCTGATAGATCCCCTTCTTTATATAAAGCAAGAATTCTGTCGAATATTGAAGATGATACATTATATGAAGTCCCAATACCACCTTTTTCACCCATAGTTAATCCCAACAGTAGGCTTTCATCATGCCCATGTAGAATGTCAAATCTTTTATTCATAAAATTAATACACATTTGCTCCTCCATTGTGTTATATGACGTATACTTTAAGCCATTCAAATTAGGTATAACTTTGTGAGCCTCACCTAAAAAGTCAACCATGCTTACATGAACACCTGAAACTATCGGAATATGATAATAGTAATAAGGGGTATTAGATGCTCTCGCTGCAACCTGTTTGTTAAACTCCACTAATTCCTTAGTGCCTTGTGGTGGCAAATAAGATGGACCCATACACGATATAGCATCAGCACCAAGTTCTTCTGCGTGCGATGCCAGTTCTCGAGCCACCTTTATACTGGTACTTCCAACATGAACTAAAATTTTCAAATCAGTAGAATACTTCATCCATTTTTCAACTATTGCTTTACGCTCATTAACATCTAAAAGCAATCCTTCACCAGTAGTGCCGTTTACAAAAACTCCTTTTACTCCTCTTTTTATTAAAAAATTTGAATAGTTATCTATACCTTTCAAATTAATTTCTCCATTTGCAGTCATAGGAGTTACGGCTGCAGCAATCAATCCTTCAAACTTAGTTAATCTCATACTAAATGTTTTTTTGCCTTTGTTCTTTAATATATAAATGATAGGCCAGTAAATGCCTTTTGATTACATCTTCATACTTTTTTTGATCTCCTGACTCTAAGGCATCAATTAAGTCAGAATGCGATGCGAACAATTTCTCATCTCTTATTTTTTTATTGTATATGTCAAATTCAGAATGATTTTTTTGAATGAATTTGTAAATTGGTATTATAATTTGCTGTAGCTCGTTTATGACTTTATTGTCCGCAACTTTATAAATACGTGAGTGAAATTCTATTTCTTCATCTGCCGAAAGTCTAACATAAACATTACTCGTTATTGTATTTGGTATTATCTTTCGCAATTCTGATATGTCCATTTTGTTAATGTTTTCGAAAATGATCGGAACTATACCTATCTCTAATATATACCTAAGTTCTAATAGATCAGTAATTTTGTTTTCACTTAATAGTTTCGGATTAATTATTCGATTTAAAATATGTTTAAGACTTGGCTCTCGCATAATTATACCATTTCTTTTCCTACTTTCTATTAAGCCAATTGATTGTAGCCTGCTTAAAGCTTCTCTGATTACATTACGGCTTACTTGCAACTTTTCTGCAAGCTGACTCTCATCAAAAGGGAATTTATCCCCTGGCTGGAGGTCAGAACCTTTAATAAAATCCATTATTGCTTCTTCAGCTAAATCTACTAAAGTTGTTGTCACTTTACTTATTTCTAAACTTTTCATATCCTTTATTTTAGGGTCCCACACTACATATCTCCTACATATTAACAATACAAACATATGATTTTTTTTATATTGTTAAAACTTATAAGAAGCTAGAGAAAGTCAATACTGTGCTTTGTATAATTAAATTACAACTCCTGATTTAAACAGTTTTACAATTTCATCCCGAGATTTATTTTCAAATTTCAGGTATCTGCGACCGCTAACGGGTAGAATAATTTGATCATGAGCCATATCTATAGTCTCAACTACATTAAATTCTTTATATAGTTTAACCTCACTCTTTTTCACATCCAATAAAAGTTTGCTTTCTCCCGAAATATGCCAAAATAACACATACCAATGTCCTTTACGATTGAACGTAAATGCTCTGACATCTCGATTATTATCAGCAATATTATTAATTTGGAATACAGGAACAAGTTCAAATTCTCCATTTTCATTAATAAGCAAATGATGTTCCTGTGTGAGATCTTTCAGCATCTCTATATGTTCATTTGAAAGCCAGTTTTCACTTCTCACCTTTTCCCATCGCTTGATAACTTCCAAATTATCTTTTGTTCTTGGATGATCTGCTAAACGCTGCAAATTTGATTGTAATGAAATCGGACACTCCCATGATGCAGCACGACTTGTTGCATACTCCAATATATCTGGTTGAGTACCTATTGTGTTGTTGCTGGGAAGAATATAGTTGAGCCATCCGAAATTTATTCGTGTAAAGTCTTTTCTCATGCGTGGAGCTTGTTCTGCCGGATACTTAGCTATAGAATACTTTACCTTTTCAGGTGGAAAAGTATCGAAAGCATTTCCACCACTAAGCATGTGCCAACTAAAATGACTTTTTGCAGCTCCTTCAGCAAATATAGGATTCGGTTTTAAACGTTTAAATACACGGTATTTCGCTAATGGAATCGTGAAATTGAACGGTGGATTAACACCTTCTGCTCCATCAAAGTAAATGAACTCAAAGCCTGCATCGTACATGTCTGCGATCTCTTCTGCCACTTCATCCTGCAAACTGGTTCTTTGATCAATATATACACTATTAGCTCCAAATTCACTAATATCCAAGAGGCCAATGGGTGAACCAATATTGAGACTGTTTACAGTAGTTCTTTCCACACCTCTTTTACAGCCTAAAAACATGTATGGTGGCGATGTCGTATAGCTTTCATAAGAAATCAACTCGGTTCCTGCTTTGAGTACCCTACATCCTTCGGCCATAGTTATACCTTCAGGGTTTTGATCTACGTATATTATTGAATCTTTCTCTCCGATAGGTCTTGAAAGATTAAATGATTTTAAAATATTAAGCCTGTAATCCGGTACAGGAGTCACATATTTGCTGGATAAGCCAATATTTGAATGCAGAAAATGAACACCAGGAATAATACCCTCCTCTTTAATTCTGTTTAGCATGCTTTCAAGGTCCTGCTTTCCATTAGGAAAAAACTTTTTATTATATTCATAATTCCCTATTTTACGTAACCCAAGCTGATCCTCAAAACTAAAAAAATAAATAAGCATAAGTCTAAAACCACCCATCTTTGCATATTGTAAGTGCCTTTCAAGAGTTGTTGGATTAAGATCTGCCGCCCAATAATAAGAAGCATTTATGAGCTTATTCTTGCGGCTCTCTACTCCTTTCGGAAGGTTAAAATCTTCTTCTATTTGAGCTATATTCTCAAGCAAGTGATTTGTTGCAGAAGCAATAAGAGCTGCTCCGGTGTCAAAAAATTTTATATCCTTAACAACACTTGCCTTTAAAATATAATATTCCTGCTGTTCTTCTGAATCAATTTGTGTATACTCATCTGTAGATAAAATATTTACAGCAACATCATCATCCCAAACTACGTTCAGCCACTCTCCAAAGTTAGCCCTTTTAATAATGGGTAATTGAAGAAGACACACTTCTGTAGCTGGGGGTGGAGTAATTTTCATATACGAAGGATAAGCATTTGATTCAATTATGAAATCCTTAAGAGAAAATCGTATGTATTGAGGTGATATATCAACAGAGATGATGGCCTGATAAGGCACTAATTCAAAGCCTACTACTAGATTGTTGTCATCTTGCCAGAAAACAGTATCAGCTCGATATGTATTTTTCTTATTTGGGTATGCCAGTTTCAACTCATTGTTGTAGGGGCGCTCCTGAGTTACAGTAAAAGCTTTGATACCTGTTCCTGACATCAATACTTCTTTACCAAAAGACTTAAGCAAAAGACTTTTAGCTTCAGCATTTTTCCCAATTGTTAAAATAAAACTTTCATTTTCTATTATTATATCATTATCGTTATTTGCATAAACGACAAATATTGCACAGATTAATACAAATGACGTAGCAATAATTTTGTATATACTTCTACATTTCATATTGAATTTCTTTTTTAATATAATTCAAGCGGGAAGGGGAGGTCCGTTTATATAACCTGCTTCCCGCTTTAATCAGTCTTACTTATTATTAAATATTTACTTAGGTATTAACTCCTCCTCAAAGTATGTGAGAGCACCAGTTGTAGCTAAAACTCTCATATTGTTGATGTAAATTGTTCCAGTCTCCGGGTCAAAATTACTCTCTATTTCAGTATTGCTTATAGAGTAGGATAATGTAGGAGGCGTACCAGTAAACGATGCTCCGGTGATATCAAACGAATTATCACTTTTCAAAGTTAGAAAGTACTGAAAATTTGCAAAATCTGTTGCCATTCCAAAACTGCCAAAACGGTCACAAATAAGAGTTTTAGTGTCATTGTTGGAGAGCCAAAAATGCTTGTCTATTACGTTACCTGCAGGAGAATTTATGCCGTAGGCAGTTTTGTTTCCCGGAACGCCAGTCGCACTCACATCCAGTCTGTATCCTATTGTAGCTGTATAAGTTACAATCTGGCTTTCTGAGAAGGATGACGAGAGTGTGTCAATTGACTGATCGGGTGCGTAGAGAGATGACATATAGATCATGTCTGAAGCATTCCACAACCTGTTGCCAACATCAGTAAGTGTAATGCTGGTCTGGCTTGGATCAAGATTTAGTTCTACAAGTTCACCCGAAGTATATTTGTTGTAACGAATTACTACACCAACACTACCACTGCTATTTATCCAGTTTAATTCAACAGTTGCCGATTTGGTATTGGTGTTATAATCATTCACTTTGATTGATGATACTAAGGGTGGTCTCAATCCACTCTTGTAATGATCTCCCAATGATGAACCCCTCACAGAAGCAACAAGTGAGGCTTGCCCTTTACTATTCCTATTTTTAAGTTCAAAATTGTAATCACCTTCCGGTAAGTTGTCAATAATTATCGAATCTTTTTGTTTAGCGCTCGAAATTCTCTCAAAAGGTTTAACAATTGAGTCGTTCCTCATGTTCCAATATATGACAGTTTCACTTATATCAGGATCACTGTTATTTACCCATGTCAATTTTACCCGTTCCAGTCCTGAATATATATTCAATGAATCGGGTTTCCCAAGGTAGACAGATTCTCCCCAATCAAGATAATCCTGATGAATATCATTCATATCGTCACAAGCACTAAATAAGAGAATGAGTAAAATGGATGTTAATATATTTTTTTTCATTTTATTCAATGTATTAAATTATTCTTGATTCACTGTGTTATCCCCAAAGAAACTGAGCTCAGCTATCTGAAAAATTGCACCAGGCGTTGGACTTCCTTTGTCTGTCGAGCGTGGGAAAAAGCGTATATATCTTACAGGTCCCACATCAATAGGGATATCTAATGGTTCTCCTTGTAGTGCACGATTCATAATATCTGTTGGAGTAGCACCCTTTAAATCCAGTCGTTCCACTTCATAATATCCAAGATATACCCAATCGTCTTTAAAAGTATAGTCTGGTATTTCAAGTCCAGGATTAAAAGTGTTCCAATCCTGATGCTCATCAAGCCAGTACGCGCGGTCAGACAGTCTTGCAGGATCTATTTCAGTAGTACCCCACATCTCAAAAGAAAGAACATTGTTTACGGCATATACATCATTATGGTTGTTAGGCCTCATACGTGGCCATATAGTCATTCGACTCAGTTTATACACTTGTTTTAAGTCTATTGTGAAAGCACAAAGTTGAGGATTTGCTGCTGTTGGTGTTGTTGTCAGCCAACTATCATCTCCCACTATGTTGTTAAACAGTCTTGGCCAATTAAAAGTGGGATTTTGTGTAGTAATGTCAAACGGAATTGTTTGCCTCATATCCCCAAAAGGCTTAGGTACCTCTGTTTCAAAAAATGGAGTAGTTGTATAAAATATAGTATCAGATACATTTCCCCATTTATCTTCAATTGAAACTGCAAAAGTTGTTTCTTCACTTTCAAATCCTCTGAAAGTATGATTTTCTTTCTCGAAGCTGGAGAAAAACATATCTTTGTTTTTAATCTCATCGTTCTCTTTGACCATAAGCCTCACTCCAAGCTCAGTAGAATTCAAATTCTCCCATGAAACCACAATTCCACCAAAACCTGTTGAAACATCAAGTGTTTTAAAAGCCAAGCTTAAAGGTGATTCGAGTGGCTCAAAGACAATTTGGATTGGGTCAGACTTCATTTCCTCTCTATTAACAGTATACAGAATAGCATCAATAGGAGTTGTTACATTAAATCCTTCAATTGTAATGCTATTATTATAAAATGAAGAGCGTTCGGTAAATATCTCACCATCTCTCTTATATTCAGCTACAACATATAAAATATCCGATTCTGGAGGCAGAGTATAAGTAATTGTAGCACCTCCATTAATAGGCGAAACTTTGTAATCAGTTAATTGTGCAGGTTTCACCTTTATCTGTTCGTTCTGTTCGCAGGCAATCAACAAACAGACAGTTAGTATAAGTAAAATTTTCTTCATAAAATCAAATGTTATTAGTTACAAATCTACCAGCCAAAAGTCTGTTCCAAGTTATTGTTAATTCTTAAATCATAAATACTTATCGGCCAAAGATATTCTACTGGAGAAAAACTTCTTGGTTTACCAAGATTAATTACTTGGTAATACTCATCGAGAGTTCTGCCTTTCTGGTTCCACCCTCTTGGTGCACGTGTCCAATATTCATCTCCCAGTTTCCATCTTCTTATATCCCAGAATCGTTGACCCTCAAATGCAAGTTCTATCATGCGCTCTTGTTGAATTATTTTTCGCATCTCAACCTTATCAAAAGGTCGGTTGGGGTTCAAGGAGCTACTCCATGAATTAACTACTCCGGGTAGTCCTACATTTTCACGTACCTTGTCTATGTATACATAAACTTCATCATTCGGGCTGTCGTAATATTCATTCGCAGCCTCACTATGCAGCAAGTATAGGTCTGCAAGTCTTATTAATGGAAATCTATAGTCGTAACCTTGATAATTATTACTTGAAGAGCCACGACTTAAAGAGGTTTCAAATGCAATAAGTTTTTTAACAGAATAGCCTGTCTCATTTGAGAGATTACCAGCTTCTCCAGCTCGAAGTGTGAGATAACGGCTAAAAGAACTTCCAAAATTGTTCGAAGTGGTAGATAATTCAAAATATCCTCTGTCAAATCCAAGACTTGCATAAAATCGCGGTTCTCTATCAAAGTTTAGTGCTGCAGTAGCTTCTCCCACAGGAATATAGTGCTCATTATTATCTTCAGTAGTGCTATAGCGTATGTTGTATCTACTTGAATAATCCCATGAAGGATCTTCGTAAATAGGTATTCCATTTCTGGTATAAAAGAGCTCAGCCATATCAAAAGAGGCGTAGCAGTATGAGGTTGGACCTTTTCCTACATCCTGACTATACATAATAGGAAATAAAATCCATTGAAAATTAGCCATTGCGGCATACGTTGGAATGATGTTGTTTTTATTTCCGAACGTTTCCATACTCGACCAAATTACTCCACTATTCCATTTCTCAGTAATGCCTTTTCTTGTGTTCATAAGAATAGAGATACTCTCGTTCATATTAAACTGTCCATCTGCATCTTTATTGTACTTATATAATTGATGACCAGCACTGTGAGCAACATCAATTGCCTCTTCAATCGCGTCTAATGCTATCTTCCACTTCTCATTGTCATAAGAGTTTGATACTAACTGTACGCCTCTTTTGTCTACCCATCCACTATAATCACTATTTCCATTGAAGAGTGGGCTTGCTGCTAATGTCAGAGCTTTTGCTTTTACAGCTAATGCAATTGGTTGTGTAATACGTCCATCCTCCTGAATATTATTAGTAATTGTCAAAGGTAGATCAGAGAGAGATTCATCAATAAGCTCAACAATATAATCAATACACTCATCAAATGGCTCTCGATATACTTTAATTGCTTCAGGAGAATCATAAAGCTCGAAGTTTTCTTTGATCAGCGGTATGGGTCCGTACAGCTGTAAAAGGAAGAAGTGATAATAAGCTTTCAAAAACTTCACTTCCGCAATCCATCGGCTTCTTTCGGTCTCATCAATATCTTTTGGTATATTGATATTTTCGAGGAAAATATTGCAATCTCGTATAGCATTAAACATGCTTCGTCCACCATTTTTTCCAGACCAATAATCCATTAGAGGACTGTTGCTGTTTTGATTCCCTCTACGTATCTCTGTAGATGGAGCCGATTGTGTATGTTGATTTGATTCTCCACCAATAAGATAAAATTCATCGTTGGTATTCAAATGTGCGGGATAATGGTATGGGTTTGTCGGGTCGGGTAGATGTTTATAGCATGTAAATAGATATCTTTCGCTCATTGCCCTGTTAGCAAATGCATGATCGAGCGTAGGAGTATCATCAGGAACAACATCCAAGAACTGATTGCATGAAATAATAGTAATCATGAATGACAGTATAAATGCTATTTTTGATAAATTTTTCATATAATTTTTTCTTTATAATTGTTGTATCAATAATTTGAGAATTTCATCTCAATATTTAAAAATTAATATTTATTCCCAGATTAAATACCCTTTGTAGAGGATATCCTAATCCATTCCCTGCCATCTCCGGATCCCACATTTTAAATTTCGACCATAAAAATAGATTCGAACCACTGGCATAAAATCGAAGCATGTCAATATTTAATTTATTTGTTGTGCTTTTTGGAATCGTATATCCTATTTCGGCCGATTTTAGTCGCATAAAACTTCCATCTCTCAGCCACCATGTACTTCTTTGCGAATTATTACTAATCTCATATTCCGATAGTCGAGGCCAAAAAGCATTTAAATTTCGGTTGTTTTCTGACCAATGGTCATTTGCAATATCTTGTAATAATGCACGTTGCCCGTTATTTACAAAGGGAGTTATTGCAGATGGATTAATAAAGAATGAAGATCTTGTTGAACCTTGAAAGAAACATGAAATATCTAAATTCTTATATCCCAAAGTAAATCCGGTACCATAAATAATTTCCGGAACAGTAGGATATCCAATTGGAACCATATCATCTGCATTTATCGCTCCATCTCTATTGATATCCTTATATTTTATATCACCTGCTCCATATTCACCAAACATTTGTCTTGGAGAGTTTTCTACCTCTGCTTCATCAATAAATAGTCTCTCTGCAATAAGTCCATACTCTTGTGATAATTTTCTTCCTATTCGAGACTTCCATGGTGCATCGGTGTAATCGGGCTCCTCGTACTCAATAAATTTACTGGATGCGTAAGTGAAGTTTCCATTAACTATTAAAAACATATCTTTATTGAAGCTTTTTTGGTATTTCACCTCAGCCTCAAAACCTGAACCTTCGGCCACTCCAACATTAGCTTGAGGAGTTTGTATTAATCCCATAGTACTCGGGATATCTGTCCTTGTTTGTAAAATATTTTCTCTTCTTTCTACGAAGTAGTCTGCAATAATATCAAGATCATTTAAAAGTGTAAGATCAATACCCAGGTTTAATTTGTGAGCAATCTCCCATGTTATCATATCATTAGCATATCTATTTATACTAACGCCAGGGCGTGTATACCCTCTGTCGGTACCAAAAGTATATCCTTCTGAGTTAAGGTTTACTTGTGAAAGATAGAAGAAGCGGTCTCTCAAGTATCCAATTTGGTCGTTTCCTACTAAACCATAAGTAGCCCTGAGCTTAAGAGAAGACAGCTGATTCTGAATACCCTGCATAAACTCTTCGTTAGTTATCATCCATCCTGCTCCAACAGAAGGGAAGAAACCGAAACGGTTATTTTTTGAGAATCTTTCTGAGCCGTTATATCCAAAGTTTGCCTCAAAAAAGTAGCGTGAATCGTAGCCATAAGTAACCCTGCCTGCAGTAGAAATATTTCTTTTTGGTAGTGACTCCTCAATTGTTGTAACTTCAGTATCTGTTTCACTACGCAAAGAACCAACAAGAAGAATACTTAGGTCGTTCTTATCATTTATAGTTGTGTTGTAACCAGCCCGAAATTCACCATATACATCAGATGTAACACTTTTTCCACCAAAGTTGTAATTCAAATACTCAGTTCCAGTATCTGGGTTGAAATTAATTAGTTCATATGAACCATCTGCCGTTTCTAATGGAGCATAATAAAAGGGGTTGTAAGAACGTTGGAGGTCATAGTAAGAGTTTCTTTTAATATTAAACAGACTTCTTACAAAAAATCCCTGTAATGCCCCAGTGAACTGATGATCTATCTCAACTTGTGAAAACATCATAGATGTTTTAGACTCCTTGAAACCACTCACTATCTCAGCAAACGGATTGGTGTAGGTAGAAGCAGTCTCTGCCGCACCAAATAGGATATGATTTGTAAACTCATTCTTATCGTCTTTCGGGTAGAAAGGCAGGAAGCGCACCGGTGTAGCATTTCGAGCCATATTGAAAGCAGAAGCACCACCAAGTCTGGGACCTCGAGTATCATCAAATGAACCATATGCTCTCACTACTGCTTTAGTGTTAGGTGCTAGTTTAATGGTAATGTTGGAGCGAAGTTGGAACCTAGTTATGTCTATGTTATTATTGAACTTATTCTGTTCATTTTCCTTAAAAATACCAGTATCATGTTGATAATTAGCTGCAATATAATATTGTACAGCACGCCCTCCTCCAGATAGGTTGAAATTTAATCGCTGATTTGATGTGCGATCTTTAATCAAATAGTTATACCAATCTACTGAAGGATACCTGATAGGATCAGTTCCAAGTTCTGTATTATATATTTTATTAGAAGAGTAGGGTAGTGCAACCATAGGATTTCGAGTTCTTACAGCTTCATTGTGAAGTTTCATATAACTAATCGGATCGGCCAGTTCAACCAACTCCGAGTTCGACGACGAAGATACCTCACCCCTTACATTAATTGAGAGTTTCTCACTCTGTCCTTCCTTAGAAGTCACAAGGATTACCCCATTCGCGCCACGTGCTCCATATAAAGCGGCAGAGCTTGCATCTTTCATTACAGAAAATGATTCTATGTCGTCAGGGTTGATTCTTGCAAGATCATTAGGACTCATTTCTATACCATCAATAAGAATCAAAGGATCCTTTTTACCCCCTGCACTGAAACTTGTAATACCTCTAATAAAGAACTCTGCATTATCAAGTCCGGGCTCACCCGATCTCTGATATGAAATAATACTCGCCATCCTACCTGCAAATGCCGTAGTTAAGTTACTTGAGGGAACAACAAGTTCTCCCGGATTCACGGTTGAAATTGAGCTTACTAGGCTCTCTTTTTTTTGTTTTCCAAAAGCAACCACCACAAGTTCATCTAATTCCTCAACATCTTCATTAAGTGTGAGAGTAATTTTATCAATATCGCCAGCTCTTTTTTCCAGACTTATATATCCAATAAAAGAGAAAACAATAATGTCGTTTTCGTCGCATTTTAAAGAATACCTACCTTCTGTGTCGGTTATAGTTCCAACACCCTCTTTTCCTTTTACCATAATCGATACACCTGGAAGAGGAAAGCCATCTTGATCTATTATCCGTCCACTGATACTTATTGCTTCCTTTGAACCTTCAGTTTTTAAAATTTCGTTGCCTGGCAACATCGGAAAAGCAGACAAAGAAGCAAAGTATGGTGTAAGGACCAAAACCATAAAAATTCTCAAAAGATGAGAATCGCATCTCCTGTTTTTTTTCATACTTGATTTATTTACTTTCATGATTAATAAAATATGACATTGTACATAGTCAAATTAATTTTTTAGTTGTTCGGTAAAATTTACTAATGGTGTTTCCTTTTGTTTATCAAAAAATTCTTCATGTTCACTTTTATATTTTAGGTTATGTTTATGCTAGTGTTATGTTAATCATTAAACGACGGATATAATCGTTTGAGTTTAATCCTTGCGTCTTTAGAAGTGAATTGCCAATCTATTGTCGCAAGTTTGTTATTGCGATTTTCTTGCCAGGCACAAACTTCACGCTGTATATCATCCATCGTAGCAATATGCCTGCTTAAGCATTGCTTGTTCAGTACATGCAGCTCTATCTCGGCCATATTTAGCCAGCTTGCATGTTTGGGGGTGTAAATGAAATCAAACCTTTCCCATATCCTTTTGGCTTCTTCCGGGTCGAAAGCTTCATATAGCGCTCCCGGGGTATGTGTTTTGAAATTATCCATTATCAAAGTTATTTTTCTTGCCCCGGGATGCATTTCATCGGCGATTCTCCTTACAAAATGAGCCCAGTCCTTCTTTGTCTTGCTTTCGGTGACTTCCACCATCCGCTTCCCTTTTAAAGGCTCGTTGGCCATAAAAATGTTGACAACCCCGTGCCGGATATATTCATAGTCCACGCGGGCTTGCTGTCCGGGTACCATGCCGGTCGAGTTGCAGCCCTCTATCAATTGCTTGGGTGATTCATCCATACAAACCACGGGGAAGTCTTCATCGTAGGGCTTTTTATAAATGTCCAATACATTTTCCATATGGGCGACAAACTCTCCCCCAATGGATGAAGGGATTATCCACCCTTGTACTTTCCAAGGCTTAAGTTCGTTTTTTTTAAAACTTTGCCGATCGTGACATGCGAAATATAATCGACATGCTCCAATTCAACCATCTTGTCTGCAAGTAGTCGTAGCGACCAGTTGGCGAATCCATCAGGTGGCCTACTACAGCACAATGATACCAGTTTGGCTTCCATGTCCCCGTCCACTTTGCCCTCATATACACGGCTGGAAGGGTGTCGCTCCAGGGTACCCTCCAGCCCTTCTTCGATAAATCGTTTCTTCACCCTGTCTATTGTGCGCATCCCTATACGTAGCACCTTGCATATCTGCTCATTGGAGACCTTTCTGGAATATTCGCCCTCGTCCGTATTGAGCAGGATATAAGCCGCCCTGTATTTTTGCGACTTATGGCAACCTTTGTTGATTATGGATTCCAATTCTTCCACCTCTGACTTTGTTAATTTAATCGTATATCGTATCATGGCGTTTTTTCTGCAAAGATAAACATATTATACGACATATTATAATTTACAGAACACTAGTACGTATCTTGAAATACTATATATCCTACATATAAACAGTGCAAATATATGCATATGTTTACATTATCAAGCAATTTAAAAGTTAAATAATGCAAATACCGGGTTGTGTGATTAAATATTGAAGATAATTGTGAAAATAAATTATTTAAAGCCATTGGTATTGTTTGTAACTACTCAGGTTCCCTTTTCCTGACCAATGATGAAGAATGTCGCAGGGTTGTCAACATCCTGTTGTAATTTTTTTGAATTTTTCCTCATGCCGCTATCCCTGCATTGAAGTTGTTATATATCAGCTTATTGTGGGCTATTTGGAGGGCATTGCAGGCCCTCAAAAAATTTTGGAATGACCCTCCGAAAGAAGGGGCGCAGGTCTTGCCAAAATGTCTGGAAACATCCTTTAATCCGCTGGTGCACAAATCATTAAATTTGCACAGATCCATTATTTTCCCGATCTTTGTGGAGGTATGAAAAAGAACTTTAATACAGGACTTGGAAAGAGTGTCGAGGCAGACCGGGTAAAGCTCTCCCGGCGGCGCAGGCAGATCCTTCGGGAACTCGGCCTTTGCGAAGAGCTTGACTCCACAGAACTGGCAGAGCGGCTGCTGGTGCAGGCGAAGATCAACAGGGCTCTTGTCAAAACCCTTGAGGAGAAGGACAGGGAACTTGCGCGGATGGATCTTATTCTTTCTGTCCGTGACAGTGAAATAAAAGTCAAAGAGGCTCGTATTGCCGAGTTTGCATCCCATGTTGCCGAACTCGGGAGTGGCAGGAAACCCGTCATAAAGAATAGCACGAACAGTAGCGTCCCGCCCTCCGGGAATCCAATTGGCATCCGGCATACACAGTCCCAGCGCAAGCCTTCCGGCAGGAAGTCCGGTGGGCAGAAAGGCCATTCGGGGAGCACCCTGCTCCAATCCGAAAATGTAACGGAAACCCAACAGTGGTACCCCGTCTCCGTGTGTCCGGAATGTGGAAAGCCGCTGGAGATGGACGCTGCGATCGTCAGCGCCACACGCCAGGTGGTGGACATTCCGCTTCCGATTGCGGCCACGGTTGTCAACCACATGACGATGCAGGTCAAGTGCTCCTGCGGGCATTGCAGCAAGGGGCAGTTTCCGGAAGAGGTGAATGCTCCCGTATCCTTCGGCCCCAACATCATGGCGATGACATCCTACCTCAGCACTTACCAAAATGTTCCGTTCAAGCGACTCACCCATCTGTACGAGACCATCTTCGGACTCCACATCAGTGAAGGCTCCGTATCGAACATGCTGAAGGCCATGCGGAAATTCTCCAAAACGCCCTACGAAATGATCCGTCAGAAAGTTGCAGAAGGAAAGGTTGCCGGGGCGGACGAAACCGGAATCAACGTGAACGGGAAAAATAACTGGCTCTGGGCTTCCCAGAATGCCGTGGCCACCTTCCTCGCCTTTGACAGCAGCAGAAGCCACCATGTGATCAACAAGCACTTTACCGGGGAAGAGCAAGGTAATATGGTATGGGTCACTGACCGACTTCCGGCCTACTTCATGGGAGACGTGGGGATGGAGGATCACCAGATATGCATTGCCCATCTGTTGCGGAACCTTACCTACACGATGCAGGCCTTTCCGGATGATCCATGGAGCCTTGACATGCTCGACCTGCTGCGGGACTCCGTCCATCATCGCAATGAAAATGACATTGGAGAAGCGGTCAGGAAAGATATGGAAGAAAGACTGGACAAGCTGCTCGAAAGACCTTCGGTTTACACGAAAGAAGACGGGGAGAATAATGAACTTGATAAACTCAAAAAAGGCATTACCAAACACCGGGACTATATCTTTACCGTCCTCACCAATCCCGCTGTTCCTCCCACGAATAATGACTCCGAGAAGGCATTGAGACCGGCCAAGACCAAATTGAAAGTCAGCGGGTGCTTCCGCTCCGAGGAAGGAGCCGGGAACTATGCTACCGTTGCCTCCGTCATCCAAACAGCGGTCAAGAACGGACAGAACCCCTATGAGGTCCTTCGGGTTATTGCATCCCTTGCTAAAGCGTAGTTTCGAGTATAGCATAGTTATTGACGAGTAGTCAGGACTCTCTGTCTATGACAGGGGGTACCTGAGTAGTTACAATATAATGTTAAACCTGTACATTGCATATTGCCAAAAGTTGTACATTGTAAGTTTGCTAATTACAGAAGTTTAATTAACTTAAATATGAAAGAAAAGAAGATCTCATATTAAGACTATTTTTTTGACTCAAATATACTTAATGGCATCTTGGCAATGTAAATTGATGAATTTTTGGTTTCGTGAGTTGAGTAATAACTCACCCATAGTTCATCTTCAGCAATCTGAAAACCTGTATAGCTGTTGTCGCCACCTGAGGGTAATACATAAACTTCTTCAAACTTTTCTGTTCCTTTTCCTGTTAGCAATACTGTTTTCGGTATTGATGTGTAATGTGATCGTGTTCCCATAATGGTTGTGTTATCATCCAAGAAAATAAAATCTGGTCCACCAAGACGAATATCCATATCTTTCCACTCCCAATTTACATATGGATAGTTGCTTTTCCCCCAGCATCCAATAATATCACGTCTTACCATAATATACATTTTATCATCCGAGTCAAAGCGTATTGTAGCTTCATTTGGAAAATTTGGAACTTCAAGTTTTGAAACAAACTTATAGTTAATACCGTCTTTGGTCGAGAGTAAAGTTAAGTATGCCTCTCTATCTGCTGTCATAGAATACATCGCTGTATAACCAATATTCTTATGCCAGGTAACTCTCCAAATCCAATCTTTACCGTTACCGGCATCATCATGAATTTTTACCGGTATTAGGTCAGAAAAGCACTCACCATCGTCACTAAATACAACCATTGGATTTCTACCTGTTAAATTCCAACCCTCATAAATTGAACCGCCAATAGTTACCATGAGTCTGTGGTCGGGAGTAATTGAAAGTTTAGGATCTCTTAAATCGTAGTTATCTTTTCCGAAATAAGCAACTGATTTCCAGTTTTTTCCATCAATAGATTTTAAAATACGAACTTTTCCTTCAGCTTTTCCTGAAGAGTCAAAGATATGTGTCTCTCCTTCTCTGAAAGAGCAGTAGTAGGCATCTTTAAACTTAATTAATGAGGTGAACGCGTTATGTTTACCATTATCCCATATTTTTTTTACTGTAACACAATTAGTTTGTGCCATTAAATTTGATGAAAAAAAGAGTATTAATACAATTAAATATTGTTTTCTCATATACTTGCTTTTTTGTTATTTATTTTCACTATTAACCGACAAAACCTGCGTTTTGCCGATCCCTTTTTATAATTATCAGATATCTATATTGTTATAATTTCATTTTTTGTTTTCATAAAACCTACCCCCTTTAAAACAACGACATTTGTATGGCCGTGGGACTTTTGTTCCGTCTTTTTCCCCGTTTAGTGTATGCCTTTCTGCCTTCGGTCACCACCCAAGCCAACTCCAAATGACTTATCAGGTGTATCCTTATCAAAGCTGCAATAGTTGAGAACGCTTTCTTGCTTTCATTCACCACCTGGATGACTTGAAGCAACAAATGTGCGATCAACGTGCACCAAACCTGCGTTTTTATACCATTCTCCGTATCCGAATAGAAAAAATGCAGTTGAAAGTTCTGTTTCAATTTTTTGAACGATAGCTCGATAGTCCAGCGATACTTGTAAATCAAAGCAACCTCTTGGGGCGTTATCGACCAATTGTTGGTTATGAACTTGTATTTTCGTTTCTGCTCATCTTTATAATGAACCAGTCGCAAGCAAACCGTTTTTACCTGTTTATCCTGTTTGTAATCCAAATGGATGTGTTCGACCTTGTAAACGCCGAACTCTTCTTTGGAGAGCGTCCTTTCAAACAAAACCTCCTGCACCTGCACTTTGGCATTATCCTTCAAGCGACAAACAAAATTCACGCCCTGTAGTGTCCATTCAGCAAATTGCAGGTAGTAATTATATGCCTTGTCAAAGACCAACATGCTACCCCTTCCGGGATTTAAATGTGCCAGGAACTTCTTGTCATGCATTTTTGCCTCGCTGATCTTGGCAAAAACGGCCGTCTCCGTGTGCACGTCGGTCAGCATGTGTACTTTCATGCCTCCTTTTTTCTTGCCTTCACCCTTGGGGTTGCGTCCCACCCCTTGCATCACTTGTGAAAAAAGGGTCATCGTGGTGGAATCGAAAGCGTAAAACTCATCGAAACTGACGTCTTTTTTTCGGCTGACCGATAAAAGCGGACGAAAATAGGATATCAGGGCAAAATAATATAGCCTGAAAAGTTCTTCATCACGATCACGCAAAGCGTCGCCCGCCGTGCTCTTTGCAGGAGCCACGTCCATACCAAGGTAATTCAGCTTCCCACCCAATGCCCGCATCCCGTCACAGACTTCCCCCATGGAATCGCAACGTGAAAAGATGCCGAAGAGCATCACTATAAGCTGTTCCCAAGAAAAAAATGTTTTATAGTAACGGTCGCTCCCGCACTTCGACACCAAGAGATCAAATTCATCTTTTGGCAACATTTTCACAATTTGTTTATTTCACCCCAAAAGTATACCAGTATTTCAATCCAAAAGTATACCATT
>ENA-UOOR01002314-UOOR01002314.1-fermentation-metagenome-genome-assembly--contig:-NODE-2314-length-19525-cov-3.034617_pt1 | contig 19525 bp, 19 predicted proteins | sample MGYA00245780_ERZ724029 | MGnify/ENA primary metagenome ERZ724029 (study PRJEB28704, sample SAMN03018315) | fermentation metagenome | biome: anthropogenic terrestrial biome; feature: soil; material... | reverse complement strand
CTCCACACAAAAGATGATTGATTTTCTTTGTATGTGTCTGCGATACGGTGTTTCTTTTGTGGTGGCGGGTGCTACTTCATCGGGAAAGACAACATTCCTCAACGCACTGCTTACCTCTGTGCCGGATAACAAACGAATCTTTACGATTGAATCCGGTTCCCGTGAGCTGTCACTCGTCCGCGAAAAAGACGGTCGGATCGTCAACAATGTGGTGCATACCTTATCAAGACCGTCGGATAATCCGGCATACGATATCAGTCAGGAGCAGCTCGTAGTCGCTTCCCTCCGTTTTAATCCCGACATCATCGCTGTTGGCGAGATGCGGGATACAGAATGCTATGCGGCGGTGGAGTCCTCACTGACAGGACACACGGTGATTTCGACGGTTCACAGTGGGGCGGCAGACGCCGCCCATATGAGAATCAGTTTATTATGCCAGAAAAGATTCCCGATAGATTTTGCCACTTCCATGACACAAACAGGGATGGCGTTTCCTATTGTTGTGTATATACATCAACTTGAAAATAACGCCCGAAAGATCATGGACATTTCCGAGTGCGAAATTTTACCGGACGGTACGCGCAGGTATAGCACACTTTATCGTTATAACATTATGCGAAACACCATACGCAATAATCAGTTTGAGATTGAGGGATATTTTGATAAGCCGAACATCATGTCGGAAACACTGAAACGCAAATTGATACAGTATGGCGTTCCGCAGGATCTGCTAAATAAATTCTTGAAGGACGGAGGTGCCTGAGTATGATATTTTTTTCAATTCTCGCGTCACTGCTGCTGATTGCGGCTGTGGTCTTGCTTTTCGGACTGACTCCCGACAGAATCACCGATGACTTTATGAAGCTGGTTGTGCCGAAGCAATCACTCCGCGACAAGGTAAAGATTGCCCAAGGCCGGAAAAAAAGCCGCAAGCTGGCAGCAGAACTCAACCATATTCGTGATGCGATGACTGCCATGGGAAAGGGCGCAAAATTCTCAGCAGTATGTGCGCTGTCTATAATCCTGCTGATTTACGGCGCGGTTCTTGCTTTCATGATCGGCAATATCTTTCTGATACCCATATTGGGTACGGCATTCTGCCTGATTCCGTTTTTATACGCTAAAACAACCATCGGTTATTATGACCGTCATGTAGAAGAAGAACTGGAAACCGCACTGTCGATCATCTCGACTTCGTATATCCGGTCTGACGATATTGTATCGGCGGTCAAGGAAAATATCAGCTATCTCAAACCGCCTGTGCGGGACATCCTCAAAGGCTTTGTCGGAGAAACGACCGCCATCAACGCCAACATTAAAACCGCTTTGGTGAATTTAAAATTAAAGGTTGATAATGAGATATTCTCCGAGTGGTGCGATACGATGATAGCCTGCCAGGATGACAGAACCTTAAAGGATACCCTTCTGCCTGTGGTTAATAAACTGACGGATATCCGTATTGTAAACAGCGAGCTGAAAACGATGCTGTATTCGGTCAGGAGCGAATATTTTACAATGGTTGCTCTTGTAGTGGGAAACATCCCTTTGCTGTATATGCTTAACCGTGATTGGTGCGGAACGCTAATGCATAGCATCCCCGGTAAAGTCATAGTGGCGCTGTGCGGATTGGCGGTTCTCATTACGGCAAGATTGATGTTCAAGTATACCAGGCCGATCAAATATAAACGTTAGGAGGACGGCATATGATTATTACTCTATTTAGTTCTTTGCTCGGTGTTGGTATTTTTCTGATTGGTGCCGACCTCTTCAACATTCCTCATATAAAAACAAGTAAGACACTGGTGAATCTATCAAAACGACAGCGAAAGAAGACCGGCAGTATCGAACTTTGGCTGCGGGGCTTGGCTGACTGGATTGCCAAGCATCTCAGACTGAATGAATATAAAAGGATTCAGCTTGAAAGCGATCTGAAAACCGCGGAAATGAATATCTCCCCGGAGCTGCACATGGCGAATGCGATGGTCAAAGCCGGGCTGGTCGCATTACTCGCTGTTCCCGCGTGGTTTATTTTCCCTTTGGTTGTGCCGCTGATCTTAATGCTGGCGGCCGCCGTGTACTTGAAAGAGCTGAAGGGCGTCAGTGAGAAAATTCAGGCGAAACGCGATGCTATTGAATACGAACTGCCGCGACTTGTGTTCACCATCGAAAAGACGCTGATGCATTCCCGTGACGTGCTGACACTGCTGGATACCTACCGGGTAAATGCCGGACCTGAACTTGGATCGGAGCTTTCGGTCACAGTGGCCGATATGCGAAGCGGAAACTACGAATCTGCGTTGACAAGATTCGAGACCCGCGTCGGTTCTTCCATGCTCTCAGACGTTACACGCGGGCTGATCGGCATTATCCGCGGAGATGATACCACTGTTTATTGGTCGGCTCTGTCGGTCAAGTTCGCCGATATTCAGCGGCAGATACTAAAAAAGAAAGCAATGAAAGCTCCGGCAAAGGTAAAACGCCTCTCTATGGTACTGCTGCTTTGTTTTATAACTGTGTATTTTGTGGTATTCGTGACCGAAATACTCACCAGTTTGGGGGCGATGTTCGGATGAAAAAGCTGCAAATCCTGTTAAAATCCAGGCGCGGAGAAGGCTATATTGACACGGTGGTCAGCGTGATGGTTATTATGATGCTGATCGTCCTGTCGCTCAATGTGTTTTCCTTTCTGACCGCCAAACAGGATATGGACTATTTCGCCCGTGAGATGGTGGAAGCCGCAGCCGTGAACGGCAGCACCTACAGTACTGACACCTACAGCCGATATTATGAACTCGGCGATGAAGTAGGATTCTATCCGGGCTATTCATGGACAGCCGATTATTACGATGGTTATAACGGGCGGGTACAGTACGGGGATACCATTCGTGTCACGATACAGCAGACGAAATATCTGGAAGGCTTCGGGGTATTCCGAATCCCCATAACCATGACAGCGACATATTCTGCGTTATCGCAGAAATATTGGAAATAGGCGGTGGTGATGAAATGCTCAACAAAAAAGGAATTTCCTATGTCAAAACAGCGGTTTGGACGCTGATCCTCTGCATGATATTGTCCCTGATTTTAACCTATGCCTCGCTGATGACACTGATCCAAACAGCCGAAAGCAATACCCAAAGGGTATTGGACGGGTTTGTAACCGAAAATTCGAAGCTGATATACGATTCCCTCAAAAACGGCAGCGACTTCACTGAAAATTTAAACAAAAATTTCTATATTTCCGCCATTTCAGCCGAACTTGCTATGGACATTTCTGGTAATGTGTTGTATTATAAAGATGAAGATGGGCATGTGCTCTACCGAATTACTAATCCGAATGTTGCCTACGAATGGGAGAACACGTTAATGCTCAGGGCAACATACGATATCCTTCTGCCGGTGACGTTTGCGGGGAAAACCGTTACAACCCTGCGAATCCCCCAAAAGGTGGTATCGTACTATAATCTGAAAACAGATTAGGAAAGGATTAGTGACCAGAATGATGAAACTCTTTAAAAACAAGGCTTTTATCGGAAGTTCGGCGGTTGTGCTTGTTATCATTATCGTGATAACGGCGGTTTTGCTCCTGCCTGATAAAGTTCCGATTGACGAAGCTTCTCAAGCCCAGGAAACCTCAGATGTAACGGTAAATGTCCCGGATATTTCAACCCCATCCGAAACCTCAGTGATATCCGAACAACCGGATAAAGAAGCAGAGAAAGAAAACACTTCCGATCTTGTCGTGGATGTCGGCAATACCAAAGAAACGGATAAAAATCCCGACAACAGCAGCAAAGCTTCGACGCCCGATAAACCCGTAACAGAGGAACAACCGAAAGACACCGGAAATGACAATAACAGTGGCGGGATACAGATCGGCGGCGGGGACAGCACCGATAAATATAACTGTGGATCACCCAATCATAACTGTAAAAATGCCGAATCTCATGCATATATTCAAAATCTCGAATTGGAAGGCTGCCCATACTGTGGTTCACATTCTTGCCAAAGTTTCTATGATGTGAACGAATGGGGTTTTACAAGATACAATCAAACCCTCTGCCCGAAATACAGCGAGAAAAGTGATCCCGCTAAATACTGTCAACAATGTGGTCGGGAGCTTTGGTCGCCAAGTAATCCAACAGGGTGTTTCCGATATTTACAGGATACCGACTGTGAATGCGGTGAGCATGTGAAAGCTAATACATGCCATCATCATTAAAAACTTGATATAGTTTCGCGGTAAAAGACTTGACTAAATGTCAGGTCTTTTTTTACGTGCAAATTTAAAGAAAGGGGCATTGATTTATATGATCCAAAAAGCAATTCGGATTATCTCCTGTGCGTTCGTACTATGCACCTTACTTTCGGCGGTAAGCATGACGGCGTTTGCTCTGGATTGGGACGGTAGCTCATCTGGCGGTGGTGGCGGCGGTTCGCCTGCCGGATCGAACGGATATGCCATTAGGACAACCGGGGATAATTGCTTGGGGTATCGCTTTTCTGTGGTTGATAAAAACAAAAACACAAAAAATGGAGCCGTTATAGATGTATTCAGAAATACAACCTATGGAAATTCGGAATATTCAAATGCTTACAAATTTAATACCAAGCGAAATAAGATTCAAAATATTCAGAACCAAAACAATGGGTTCAGCTCATCAAAAAACTCCTGGGACTGCTATAAAGAAGTAAACATGGGCTTTGCGCACTCCCTGCCAACTCCTGATGGAATGAATAGCTGGCAGAATGATGGACGGAATCTGAATCCGATTTTGAGCGCACTTGGTATCGGAAGTATTTCCAACTTAAAAAACGGTGACAAGGTACTTGTTGAGCCATTGTTCGATGTGAGGCTCCAAAGCATATATCATTCAGTCACAGTCACAGAACTTGCTTTGTATGGCAAATGGCTCCTCGGAGTAAACAGTGACGGCGGGTCAAGTTCGACGAGCGAATCGTGGGGTTTCATTTCGTCCTACACCAACAGGTATTACCCGAATTCACTGTACACTCCTGATGGGCAGGGATTATGGACAGGAGCCTCTGCGCTCAGTTCACGCGCGACTTTTTATAATATTATTAATAAAGGCTACGGCGTGGGCATTGCCTATACCGAAACCCGACCGGACTTTACTCCCGCACTCGGCGTAAATATCTGCGAAGCATGGAAAGGCTCAAAATCCACACGAACCTTTTATTACGGTAAATCCAACGGATCGTCTTTCAGCAACTATACCTATGCAAACGGATACCCGATCAAAGGTGACTCGGTCTGGTTCGCCGTTAATTTTCCCGCAGAAAGCGAGAACACTTATGTCCGTCAATCGGTCAGACTTTCGGGCGGGGGTTGGACTACAAGAAATGTATATTCCAACAGCAATACGTGGTTTGATGTGGCTTTATCACCGACCAACGTAGATGCCGGACGGAGCAGTTATGTTGTGGAAGCTAAAGTGGACTGGATTGACGGGAATGGCAAGGTATTAAAAAACGGTGCGGTCAAAACCTTTTATATCCCGGTTAAGCCAAAGATTAACCGTTATCAGGTTACCCTGACCGATATTGCAGGTAAAACATCAGCTTACGGCGGTTCCGCAGGGTATAGCGGAAAAGTTTATGTCGGGCAACGTGTGTATCCCCGGTACACCTTCACCTCGGAAAACACATGGGCGTCTTCTAACAACTTTACCGGCAATTTATATGCGTGGAAAAGCGGTTCATGGCAGAAAGCAAACGGCGGGGCTGATATGACCGCGAATAATATCGGAATCAATCAAAGTGCTTCTTACAGTAAATACAGTTCCTTGTATCCTTATCGTGTCCCTGACAATTCGGCAAATAACAATGGGAGTAACCGTATTCCGTTTGAGCTGACCTCCGCATGGTACTCGGATACCGGACGCACCTACCAAAACACATGGATTGATATTCCGATTAGCAAAGCGGATGTGGAGCTGTATGATATCAGGCTCATCGACTCAAAAGGATATTATATCACTTCCAGAGAGCTGTATGCTTATCAGACGGTGACGCCGCAGTACGTTTATAAAAACAATACCAACTGCACAGTGTATATCGAAGGCTATGATAATGACAAATCTCAAATCAGCGGCATTTATGCCATTCCCGCAGGCGGCACTATCGCAGTAAACGGCAAGCCGGTCACCGTTCCCTATACAAGCACTTTTTCCGTATGGGGTGGGGTCTACTTGGAAGGCGCAGGCCGGACCAATACAAGCTGGGAAAGCAACGGAGATAACAATCACTGGCTTCGGTATTGGCATGTAAATCATCCGCTCACTATCGAAGCCTTGACGCCAAACTCTGATTACCGAGAAGGCGTTGAAGTAATTTCGAGTTTCAAAGAAAAAAATGCCGTTCCTGCGGACTTTATACCGGGAAGTAATATCTCCGTTAAGTTTACAGTGTTAAATGGTTCAACCGTTCTTTATACTACGGCTAAAACAGGTGTGGTGATCCCATCAGAAAACGAGAACCTTGTTTATTTTAAGTGGACAGTACCGCGGAACCTGAGCGGTGCCTATTTATCCATCAAAGGTGAAGTCTATGATAACAGCACGCGGATCGATACCGATCAGATCTCAGTAAAGTCAGCAGCGGTAACTGATTCTCAAACACCTGACACACAGTTCGAGAGCTACAAGCCAAGCGGATGGTCGGCATCATCACTCCTGTCGACTTATTCAAACAGTGCCACATGGTCGGAATGGATTTATTCAAGCGGCAGTTTCACCAAGAAAACTTATGAAATTAGGATTGCGAACTATCCTGTAACGATTACTCCCGATACCAACTCGCCGTCCTCAACGCAGATAAACGGTATATGGAGTGTGAAATCCGGCTATGGCTTTACTCTTCAAGGCACTCCAGTCATACAGTCCGTGTCAGGCACACTTTATCCGTCATCGACAGCATACACTTATGTGCAAAACGGATATATGATGTTCCCCGAATATAACTATTCGGCTGTTTCGGGTCGATACCGCACGCTGGAAAGCTCCTACGGTACCTTCCGCTTTGTAATGAATCCAGCAGCAAGCAATAAAAGGATACACTTTATTCCGTTGTGGTATCCGAACGGAACACAGAATTATACAACATCCTGCTATTTTTATGATTTTTGGACGCCTGCCGGGATGCTGTCGGCACGACTGAATACCAATAGCTTCACGATCAACGGTAGCCTGTATGACGATCATTATATTGGGAGGAACTGATGAAGAAGATTTTTATATGCTCTGCATACCGCGGAGATATTAACGGCAACATCGAAAAAGCAAATGAATATTGCCGCTGGGCGGCAGTTAAGTGCGGAGTGATACCAATCGCTCCGCACCTTTTCTTTCCTCAGTTTCTTGATGATAGCGTTGAAACAGAACGTGAGCTTGGCATCAATATGGGACTGAGCCTGTTAAAAGAATGCTCAGAGCTGTGGTATTTCGGAGATTCCGTAACAGAGGGCATGAAAAAGGAAATACACATGGCGAACCAACTCGGCATACCTGTCCGCTATGTGCCGGAAAGCGAAATCAAAAATATTCAAAACGGAGGTTTGTATTTATGATGATTAAAAGTATTTTCAACAAGAAGACGCTTATCTGTATCTCAATGTTTTTGCTTATGATGACTGTTCTTGCGGTTCCCGCTTTTGCAGCAGGCGATGTCGCGGGAGCTATTGAGAACACATGGAACGCCGCTAAAACGCAGATCAAAAGCGTAGTCAACAATGTTGTTTTCCCGGTGATCGATCTGATTCTTGCGGTGCTGTTTTTCGCAAAATTAGGTACCGCTTATTTTGATTATCGCAAACATGGACAGTTCGAGTTTAGTGCGACACGTTTCTAACTGAAAAGGTTAGGCACAAATCCGACAATATCGGTTTTGGAGAACTGATATTCCAACAGGTGGAATGACGGGGTAACGCCCTGAAACGCCTGCCTTAAACCTACGGTGTGCGGTAGTAAATGTGTAATAATTGAACCCGTGCAAAGCCCGTGGAAGTCGGCAGAGAGTAGCCCTAACAAGGCAGAAATGTTGTTGAGGAAAGCAGTCTGGAGGCAGATTGTGTTACCTATATGCCGGAGGTCTATGTCTATCTATGGTGAGAATGTGAAAGGTTGCGCTTTCGCTGACGAACAACCCGAATGTAAAAGTCTATACGAATGGCGCATAGAAATGTGCGTACGCTTGAAAAAGCGGGTGTGTGAGGTAAAGTAAAACTTGAATTTATGAAATACCTTATGTCGTTACAGGCGGCATCCAGCATACAGGCTTAGAGGGACACCTAAGGATAGATTTGAAAATCCTGATTTTTAGGATTTTGGATAGGAATATCGGAACGTGGAAAGGTCAGAACGTGGAGTGATTACACACGAAGAAGCGTTTACAGGGAAAGCGATTATCGTATAACCTGTATTTATCTGACTGATAGTAGAGCCATAGTACCTGTGAAGCGGTGATAACAAGCCGTGGAGGGATGGGCTCAAGTCGTCAATAGTAAAAATGAGCAAATACACAATCAATCAAAGGTTCGAGTATGACTAAGAAATGCAAACTCTCTTTATAAGGGGGAATGCAGACTTTGACAGAAACAAAGCAACCGAAAATTTCTGCCCTGCGCAATATTGAATACTATGATTTTCAAGAAGTTTTGGACGGTCTGTATTCGGATAGCTTGCAATCACAGCAGTTTACAAAATTGCTGGATTTGATTAAAAGTCCCGAAAACATCAGGCTGGCATACCGGAATATCAAGAAAAACAAAGGCAGTAAAACCGCAGGGACAGACAAAAAGACTATCGCCCACTTGGAAAAGTGGGAAACGGAAGAGCTAATCGGATATATCAGAAAACGGCTGGACTATTATGTTCCGCAGCCGGTTCGTAGAGTGGAAATCCCAAAAGGCAACGGTAAAACCCGTCCGCTCGGGATACCCACTATTATGGACAGGCTGATACAACAATGCGTATTGCAGATATTGGAGCCAATATGTGAAGCGAAGTTTCATAAACGGAGCAATGGGTTTCGTCCAAATCGTGGTGCTGAACACGCTATTTCACAGGCTTACAAGTTTATGCAAGGACAAAATCTGCATTTTGTTGTGGATATTGATATTAAAGGATTTTTCGATAATGTTAACCACGGCAAGTTGTTAAAACAAATGTGGACGCTTGGTATTCGGGATAAAAAGCTATTGAAAATTATTTCAGTTATGTTGAAAGCGGAAGTAGCTGAAATTGGTTTTCCCGAAAAAGGCACTCCTCAGGGCGGTATCATTTCACCCCTTTTATCCAATATCGTTCTTAATGAGTTGGACTGGTGGGTGGCCTCGCAGTGGGAAACACTCCCGACCAAGTATCCCTACAAATGCAGAACGCTGAGAAACGGAACACCCGATAAAAGCAACGTCTATGCCGAGCTGAGAAATACCGAACTGAAAGAATGCTATATTGTCCGTTATGCGGATGACTTTAAAATCTTTTGCAGAAAAAGAAGCGATGCTGAAAAACTGTTCACGGCAATAAAATTGTGGCTGAAAGAACGTTTAGGGCTTGATATCAGCCTTGAAAAATCCAAAATCGTGAATTTGAAAAAGCATTACTCCGAATTTCTGGGATTCAAGATGAAGGTCGTTCCCAAAGGCAAAAAAACAAGCGGACAGGCTAAATATACAGTTCGGTCACATATGTCCGATAAGGCAAAAGAAAAGTGTGAAAAGCGAGCGTCAGAGGCAGTAAGGGATTTAAAACATCTTCCGGCTGATTTAAAAGCCAGAAAATCCATTGTACAATACAACTCGCTTGTCATGGGGTGGCATAACTATTACAGGTACGCCACTCATATCAGTAAAGACTTCCGTGAAATTGCTTTCTTAGTCAAAGGTGCCATGAAAGGCAAACTTGAACAACAGCTCAAAAAGAGTATCTCAAATCCTATCAGAAGTCCTGTCTATATCCATTATGCCAAAAGCAAGGAAATGCGGTATATCGGCGGTACTCCGTTGATACCGATTACTTATGTTCAGCATAAAGTACCCATCGATAAAAAGCGTATTATCAATAAATATACTGCCGAGGGACGCGCGGATATTCACAAACGGCTTGAAAAAGTCAATATTGAAATTCTGCATTTTCTTATGCGAACCCCGGTGGAAGGAAGTATTGAGTACAACGATAACAGACTGTCGCTGTATTGCGCTCAGCAAGGAAAATGTGCTGTGCTGAATATTCTGTTGGAAATAGGCCGTATCCATTGTCATCATAAAAAGCCGACATATCAGGGCGGCGGTGACAATTATCAGAATCTAATCTTGGTTGACGAAAAGGTGCATATTCTTATCCACGCCACCAAGCCAGAGACGATAGAACGGTATATAGGGCTTCTGGAACTAACCGCAAAGCAAAAAGACAAGGTAAACATATTGAGAGAAATGGCTGGGCTCGCGCATATCTAAAGGTTGATTGTTTTTGAAAGTTGTGTAAATTGCTTAAAACACTATTGACGATGGGGCGCGTGGTGACGGGAAACTGTCACGCCACGTGCTAACCGGGGGAAAAGCTGGAGATAACTTCAAAGGCTTACCTATCGGAATCCGCTCCGGCGATCTTGTTTGCCTGCCTTATTTTTACATTGACAGCACCCCTTTATGTATGGGACATTATCGGGATGTAACGAATGTTGATTCTAAATAAAGTTTGATACTTTTAATAAAGCCTGGTATTAAAAACAAAGTTTGATATTCAGGCTGATAAGAGATCAACGAATGCCGCCGCTGGTTAGTCTGAGTTGCCGCTTACTCTGCGGTATTGTAAGGTTTCATGGCGGCAGTATTTATATCAGGCTTTATTTTTACAGCATTCCATCAATTAAAAAATTAATTGTAAAAGAGGCCGATACAGAAAATATATCAATCTTTATTTTGAAAAATGTCCTTGAAACAGGGCGATTTTATTAAACTTTATTTGGAGGTAACAACGAAAAGAGCAGGCTGACTCTTTTCACAAGGAGTCAGTCTGCTCAATAAATTAGAATTTATCGTTATTCACCCATCACACATGGTTTCGAATACCTGCCCATCTATGCCGATTATTTCATCAATGGGGATCGCCTTGCCATCGGTCATAACGATAACTCTCTCATATTCGTCTATCTTTTTAGCCGTACCGATTGCAGTAATATAAGCGCCGCCCTTCTTCTTCGCGTCCGGCTGAAAGTAGGTGATTTCGATTTCAGGATGCTCTTTTATCCGATTTACTATGATTTGCAGCTTACCGCGCAAAGCGTCCTTCATATCTTCACTCAATTCTATCCGCTCGTCCGTCAGCCTTGCGGTTTCTTTGACGGCGGAATCATATCCGGTCAGTGCGGCGAAGGGTGAAAACTGAGCTGCCCGGTCAATCGCTGCCATATGAGGGCGTGTAGTAGAAACATGGTGCGGTAAATTGATGATGTCATCATATGTCCCCGTCATGCCTTATGCCCTCCAATCTGTTTATTCCGGTCGACTGTGGTAGCACCTTCCTCCAGATTCATACCCTTTAGAATGGCATTCTTGCCGTGTTTTCTCTTTATATCCAGCATTGCTTCTTGAATCTTTTTTTCTCGTGCAAGCTCGGCGTCTTCATCCTCTTTTTTTGCCTGTACAGCTGCGTAATCTGTAAAGAGATCAAGCTGTTCATAGCTGTCCCTCTTTTGGACGGTTTCCTCATCAACGACATGGTTTGCTGTGATGTTGACTCTTCTGATCAGTAGGTTTTTGTCAACGGTGCGCTCAAACAGCTCTGTGACAGCATCCAGAATATGCTTTGTTGAGGAAGTTAGCCTGCCAAGATTTGCAGTACCATGTGCTGATTTCGGAACGGCGCGTCCATAGTGATCAGTGGTGACTGCCCCGCGATATAACTTCTTTATCTTCGGGTCAGTCAAATTCTCAATATCATATCCGACAGTCAAAACGAGCTGGTCGGTTACAAGCCTTTTATCAACCAAATCCAGTACTAATAGATCGGTCATTTCCCGCACGATTAGCTTCGCTTTATCAAAGGGATAGGCGTGTTGCAGCACCTGTCCCGATCCAATACTGTTTGTACTTGGCTTGTACGCCTTAATATCGGCAATAGTGCATGGTTCCCACCCCCACGCATGGTCGATCAACAGCTCGGCGTTGATGCCGAACAGCTTGTACAGTAAATCCTCGTTGTAATGATCGGTAGGTTTACCGAGAGAACATCTTGCAATATCTCCCATGGTGAAGAGGCCTTGTTCCTCCAGCTTCTTGGCATATCCTTTTCCAATGCGCCAAAAGTCTGTCAGGGGCCGATGTGACCACAGCAAGCGCCGGTAACTCATTTCATTAAGTTCTGCGATCTTCACGCCATTTTGATCTGCCGGAATATGCTTTGCCTGAATATCCATAGCGACCTTACAAAGGTACAGGTTTGTGCCGATTCCCGCTGTTGCCGTGATGCCGGTCGTTTTCAAAACATCCAGAATCATTTTCGCGGCAAGTTCATGGGCTGAAAGCTTGTAGGTGTTCAGATAATTGGTAGCGTCAATGAATACCTCGTCGATGGAGTAGACATGGATATCCTCCGACGCAATGAACTTCAAATAAATATTGTAAATCCGTGTGCTGTACTCTATATAATGCGCCATTTGCGGCGGAGCAATAATATAGTCCAGCGAGATATCCGGTGAGGATTTCAATTCCGTATCGTTGAAGGAAGCTCCGGAAAAGACTCGTCCCGGGGCTTTGCGCAGTCGTGCCGCGTTTACTTCCTTGACCTTCTGAACAACCTCAAACAGCCGCGCTCTACCGGAAATCCCGTATGCTTTGAGGGAGGGAGAAACGGCGAGGCAGATGGTTTTTTCGGTGCGGCTTGCGTCAGCGACAACAAGATTGGTGGTCAGCGGATCAAGCCCCCGTTCCATACACTCGACCGAAGCATAGAAGGATTTTAAATCGATTGCGATATAAGTTCTGTTCTTCATGTCTATTCCCCGGTCGCCTCCTTCAAAAATTATATGATGGAAAATCCCTATTTATCAATATTATAGCATGAATTAATGTTTTTCTCCACTACACTTATTCAAGTATTTGATGGGACATCATCGGCATGTAATGAAGTCAGAAACCTTACAACAACCAATAATCAAGGCGGTAGCGCTTAAACAATGCTGTCGCCTTGATTACGAATTGATTGGTTGTTTCAACAATACGATTATTACAGTCGAGAATGATGCCAGACAGAAATGAGATCTACTCATACCGCCCGGTTTTGTTTATCCGTCAGCGCCGATTTTTATCATACAACGATTCAGTCGCAATACGCACGCCCATCTTAAAACCGTCTGTGAATCTGTCTTCCCCCGCCAAAATGACAATATCGGTCTGAAGCTCGGCCAGCTCCTCAAACAACTTTTTAGCTTCTCCGCTTATAAGAGTATCCAGTCTTTCTTCGATTTCAACCAATCTGACCGTTTTCTTTTTTATATCCGGATTACTCATCAGATTTTTATCGGCGGGAGAGAGTGTGCCGTTGTATAACGCCCGGATGATATCCTTCATGACCGTTCTTCCTCCATATCCATCAGGAGCTGAAAGACTTGTTTCGAGGTTTCCCGATCACGATGGGTCAGACAATATGAAAGCTGGTTGTTCATCCCCTGAAAATAAGCGGACATTGTATCCACACTCAAAAATCGCTTGCTGAACAACGTATTCAAATTTTCCATTGCCTCTTCTCCACCAAGGAAATCGCAGATTTTGGTATACAGATCATGCAGATCGCAGACATCCATGACCGAGTGAATATCATAGTAAATTTCCGTATGATATCGCTCTGCAGCGGTTTCTATAAAATCACCATAGAGAAGCATATAATACAACATTACCTTCGTATGTACATCTTGAAAAGGCAAAGGATGGCTATCAATATACTCTTTCGCCTGTGTGTAAAACCAATGCTCTGTGTTATCCGGTTCACCGCGGATTATCCCCGCGCAGACACCGATCAGTTGTCCTGCCGTATCGAAACCGTATCCCCCGGCATCGTGGGACAGCTTTTGATTTATGGCTTTAAAAAGCTGTGACAGATAGCTGTCCAATAAAAAAGACTGTTTTCCGAGCTGCTTGCGGATTGCCCTTGCTTTTGCCAAAAAATCACCAAAGTCCTGCTTTTGGCGTTTTGTTCCGGCATCCCCGATAACGGCGTTTTCCTTTTCAAAAATGTTCATTTTCTCACGACCTTCTTTCTTAAAAAATATAAAGATATGGCCGGAGGTTTCAAATAAAAAGCGTACGCAAAGGCGAGCGGATAAACCGCTGAAATCCCCTGCATACGCAAACTTGATATTGTAAAACACTGTAATCCGTGTTAAACTATCGCTGTCATATGTGCCGTTTACGGTTGCGTGGGGTGGCGTTTTCACCTTCTCGCAGGGCCGGTGTGTTTGCAGCGCGCCGGCCTGCTATGACGTTTTTTATTGTAAGCCGTTTTTGGCGGCCTTAATATCCCCCCGTCGTGTCATTACAACTCTGTATAAGGTAAAAGTCAAGTATCTTTTTGCCTCGTTCAATTATTTTGCCGGGATTATGATTTGTTCTTCCTTTTTCCCTATAATGGATGTTCTATAATATGGAAAATACGCTATAAGTAATTCGTTTGCAATTATATGTATATCGTTAAGATACTGTTGCTTGTCACAATTTTCATTTATACTATCATTGAACGAGTTACTTATGCATTAAATGAATTATAAGGAGGATAATATGGTAGATAAAAGAATCGGCAGAAGAATCAAACAGTACAGAGAGAAAAAAGGATTCACTCAGGAGCAGCTTGCTGAGAAAATAGGAGTTTCCACAAATTATATTTCCGCGATTGAACGAGGGGCAGTTTTTCCAAGATGCGAAAATCTGATAGCTATTTTAAATTCACTGGAAATATCGGCAAACGAGATTTTCGTCGACGTGCTGGTAAAAGCATATGAAATCAACGCCTCTGTATTATCGGAGGAAATCAGAACCTTACCTTATGAAGAACAGCGCCGTATTTTTTCGGTAGTGGAAACCATGATTCAGGAAGCGAAAAACAAATGAACAGAGGCGCATAAAAGTCTGCGAAAAATATTCGCAGATTTTTTTTGCACTTTTTATAAAACTACAGATTTCAACAAAATTTTCTGCTATACTAATACTAAACGAATTACATATATATCGTTAAATATTAGTTAGGAGGAAGTTAAATGAAAAAAATCAAATCATGCTGTTTTACAGGACACCGACCACAGAACCTGCCTTTTGGCTTCAACGAGGACGACGACAGATGCAAACGCCTGAAAGCACTGCTGCGAAAACATATCGTTGACCTGATCGACAACAAAGGCGTAACCCGGTTTATCAGCGGAATGGCGCTCGGCGTGGATGTCTATGCCGCTCAAATTGTGCTGAAAGAAAAGGCAAACCATCCTGATATCATTCTGGAATGTGTTTTGCCATGCGAAACCCAAAGCAATCATTGGAGGGTTGACCAACAGGAGGTGTATTATAAAATTTTAGAATATTGCGATAAGGTGACTTTACTGCAGCATGCCTATACCGCGGACTGTATGAATAAGCGAAACCGTTATATTGTTGACAACTCGGATTATATAATCGCCGTCTGGAACGGTAAGCCGAGCGGAACCGGAAATACGGTTCATTATGCTTTACAGCAAGGTAAAAAAATTATTACGATCAATCCGTACGATTTATAGAAAGAAGGTGTTTAGCATGCTTGGAAGCTGCAGAAAGATTGACACTTTAGGAAGAGTGACCATTCCGAAGGAAATGCGAAAGAAATACGCTATAACGGACGAAACCTTACTGAGCATTACCGAACAGAATGACAAAATCGTTATTCAAAAAGCAATACCAACTTGCAAGCTCTGCGGATCGGAGCAGGACGTAGATGAATCTATAATGGTTTGCAAGAGATGCAGTGAGAAAATTAAAAATCAATAAAAAAGCGAAAGCGGCAGCCGGTATGTGAAAAGCATACCGGCTGTTTTAGTGTGCCCGGCATGGGCGATAACTCGGCGGTGGAAGTCCGCTACGCGCTTGGCAGTAGGAAGCGTTAGCCGAAGGCAAGGGTGTCCGCCGTGAGACGGAATCCGAAAGAAGCCGGATGATATGGGAAAATACTAACCATATTGGGCAAAATCCCGGTCTGACGAACAGAAATCGCATATAAGGCAATGCAAAGAGGACGAGTCTGCTAAACAAGACAAAGTCCGATACTGCCCGAACTTTGTAGTGTAAATGCGGCAGATAGATGGGATGAAGGTTATCGTTCTTACCCGGGGAGGTCTGTGCGAAACGCTCCGAAAGGAGTAACCGTTGCAGTAATACAACGCAGAACGCACAGAAGTCAGCAGAGACCATAGTACCGGAAACGGAAAGGGTCGAACAATCGTAACCCGAAGTAAACGAAGAAAGGAAGGTCGGTATAATGAACGCAGAATATCCCGGAAACGGGGGCTTCCTGCAAAAGGATAGTGTGGAACACGAAGAGTATGCAGAAGCGCAGAGTGCCGGCAGTCGGGAACTCGCCGAAACGGAAGATGCAGAACATCTGCTTGGAAAGATTCTGTCAAGAGAAAATCTAAACAGAGCTTACAAGCGGGTAAAGGCAAACAAGGGAGCTGCAGGAATCGACGGCATGACCGTGGACGACGCACTTCCTTGGTTAAAGGAACACAGGAACGAACTTCTTGAAAGCATACAGAACGGGAAATACAAACCCAATCCGGTACGCAGAAAGGAAATTCCGAAGCCGGATGGCGGGGTCAGGAAGTTGGGAATACCAACGGTAATTGACCGAATCATCCAGCAGGCAATCGCACAAATACTCATTCCAATCTACGAGCCGCTGTTTTCGGACGGAAGCTACGGTTACCGACCGGGAAGAAGCGCACAACAAGCGATTCAAAAGATAAAGGAGTACGCCGAGCGGGGATACAGATACGCAGTATCGATAGACCTGTCGAAGTACTTCGATACGTTGAATCACGAACTGCTGATGAACATGCTAAGAAAGCAAATTCACGACAAGCGAGTCATAGACCTCATCAAGAGGTACCTGAAAAGCGGGGTCATGGAAAACGGTGTAGTCATAAAGACGGAGGAAGGTTCACCGCAGGGCGGAAATCTCTCACCGCTTCTCGCAAATGTTTACCTGAACCAATTTGACCACGAATTCGAAGACAGAGGGGTGAAGATAATACGGTATGCGGACGACATTGTGCTTTTGGCAAAGAGTCAGCGCGCGGCAGAAAGACTGCTTAGAACAAGCCGTGAATACCTTGAGAAGAAACTGAAGCTCAAGGTAAACGAGGAAAAGAGCAGGGCAGTAAGCGTGTATGCAATCCGAAATTTTAAGTTTCTCGGCTTTGCGTTGGGAAGGAACAAGAACGGAGTATTTATCCGGGTTCACACAAAGTCGCTGAAGAAAGCAAAGCAGAAGCTGAAAGAACTGACTTCCCGCAGTCAGGGCAGAAATGTCCGCACGGTTATGCACAAAGTAAAGGTGTATATGCAGGGATGGCTTGGCTACTTCGGAATTGCGAGCATGAAAAGTACGATGGTGGATTGGAACGGCTGGCTTCGCCGCAGAATTCGGATGTACATCTGGAAGCAGTGGAAGAAACCAAGGACAAGGGTCAGAAACCTCGCGATATTAGGCATACCGAAAGATTATGCCTATATGTGGGGAAATACTCGTCTCGGTTATTGGCGCATTGCTGGAACTGCTGTGCTTACGCGTTCCATAACAAACGAAAGACTCGCACAAGCAGGATATTTCGATATATCCCAAAAGTACGAGTCTCTGCACTTATGCGATTGAACCGCCGTGTACCGAACGGTACGCACGGTGGTGTGGGAGGTCGGCGGTTAATCACCGCCTCCTACCCGATTTTTACGGAGGTGATTTATTTGTTTGACTGGCTTGGGGATTTGATTAACGGTATCGGCGAAGGAATTTCAAACGGCCTTGGCAGCGTGTGGGAAACCGTGTCAAGCAGCATATGGGACACATTTTTAAAATGGATATATAAGGCGATCTACGATGCGCTGGCTGATTTCTTCACGATGATCAGTAATATGGGCGCGGAGCTTTTTGATCTGTCTTGGGTGCAGGCGACAATCAAGCTGTTCAGTCTGTTCGGCTGGGCGCTGTTCGCGGTCGGACTTGTCGTATGCATTTTTGACGTGGCGGTGGAACAGCACACAGGCAGAATTAACATTAAGACAACATCAATCAATGTCCTGAAAGGATTTTTTGCGGTCAGCTTGTTCACCGTTCTGCCGATTGAGTTGTATAAGTTTTGCATCACGCTACAAAACCTGCTATCCAAGGATCTGTCCTCCATATTTGCAGGTCAGGCATCTGGCAGCTTTGACATTGCAGGAGCGGCAAACTCAGCCTTAACTTTAATGTCGGGTATGCCAAGCGTGTTCAACTTGATTGCCATGATCGCACTCGGCTATTGCGTGATCAAAATATTTTTCGCTAACATCAAGCGCGGCGGCATTCTTCTGATACAAATCGCAGTCGGCAGCCTGTATATGTTCTCTATTCCGAGGGGATATACGGACGGTTTCATGCAGTGGTGCAAACAGGTGATCGCACTGTGCCTGACCGCATTTTTGCAAACGACACTGCTATATTTAGGCTTGCTGACCTGGCAGACGGATTGGCTTCTGGCTATCGGCATTATGATGGCGGCAAACGAGGTGCCGAGGATCGCGCAGCAGTTCGGCCTTGATACCAGCGTTCGGGTAAACATGATGAGCGCCGTGCACACGACTACGACCGCAGTCAATCTGACAAGGTCTTTAGTAAAAAAATAAGGAAGGAGATACGATCATGAATCAGAATAACGAGCTTACCCGCTCTGATATCGCCATCGACAGGGACATGGAAGTCGACTGTGATATCGGGCAAATCGTAACGGCTTACGTGGAAACATGGTTCGATGTCGATAAAAAGTTCGGAACCGACACCGCTGACCACCCTGATACTTGGATCAATCTTTACGCCAAATACAATGTGCCGGAAGATTCTCTGCGGATGGAGTATGTGATCTGTAAGCCTGACGGTGAAGAATATTACGATTATACGCCTACCGAAGCGGAAACGCAGCTCATCAAAACCATGATGCGGGAGAAGTGTTCGGAAGTATATGGCTGCAAGCTTGAAGAATTTATCGAGCCGGATGAAGCGCCGGGAATGGAGGTACCGCAATGAATCAATATCTTTATCCGCAGAATCTGAAAGCGCAGGCCAAGCTGTGGTTCTGGAACCTGCGGGACATTGTCGTGCTTGGGATCGCGCTGCTGATATCCGTACTTGCACTTGCACAGATCGGTTTTTTTCTGCCGATGGCGTTGACGCTTGCCTACGGTTTTCTGACCATACAGCTTGATGATGTATCCGTGCTGGATTTCATCAAACGCGCC
>ENA-UOOR01002313-UOOR01002313.1-fermentation-metagenome-genome-assembly--contig:-NODE-2313-length-19536-cov-12.386376_pt1 | contig 19536 bp, 16 predicted proteins | sample MGYA00245780_ERZ724029 | MGnify/ENA primary metagenome ERZ724029 (study PRJEB28704, sample SAMN03018315) | fermentation metagenome | biome: anthropogenic terrestrial biome; feature: soil... | reverse complement strand
GAAATATATTTTTTAATCCTTGAAATAATACTAATAGGGTGGTAGAATGGAATTGTCCGATAATATTGTTATTAAATTAGCAATATTAAAGATAAAAATTCTTATAAACTAATAAATTTGGAGGTAAAGTAATGGCAAAAGAGATTTTAAATCCATTGGAAAACTCTCAAATGCAAGTAAAAAACGCTTGTGACGCCTTAGGATTAGACCCGGCAGTGTATGAGATTTTAAAAGAACCGCAAAGAGTTATTGAAGTCAACATTCCTGTAAGAATGGATGACGGAAGTATGAAAGTATTTAAAGGATACAGAGCTTCGCACAATGATGCTGTTGGTCCTGCAAAAGGTGGAGTTAGATTCCATCCCGGAGTAACATTAGACGAAGTAAAAGCTCTTTCAATCTTTATGACATTTAAAGGCGGAGTATTAGGGCTTCCTTATGGAGGAGGCAAAGGCGGAGTTATATGTGATCCATTGTCATTATCTCAAGGAGAATTAGAAAGAATTTCAAGAGGTTATATTCAAAAACTATATAAGTACATAGGAGAAAAAGAAGATATACCGGCACCTGACGCAGGAACAAACGGACAAATTATGGCTTGGATGGTGGATGAATATATTAAGTTGACCGGAGGAACTGCATCATTAGGAGTTATAACAGGAAAACCCGTAGCATGGGGCGGCTCAGAAGGCAGAAATGAAGCAACAGGTTTTGGAATTTCTGTAATTACCAGAGAAGCAGCTAAAAAATATGGAATTGATATTACAAAAGCTAAAGTTGCTATTCAGGGATTTGGAAATGTAGGTCGATTCACAGTTAAAAATGTACAAAGACAGGGAGCCAAAATAGTAGCTTTAGGAGAATGGGCTCCAAAAGTTGGCACATATGCATTATATAATGAAGATGGACTGGATTTTGAAGAATTATTAGCTTATTTTAATGAACATAAGAATTTAGTTGATTATCCAAAAGCTAAAATGATCAGTCTTAATGAATTCTTTGCATTGGATGTTGACATATTAATTCCGGCAGCTTTGGAAAATGCTATAACTAAAGAAGTAGCAGAAAACATGAAGGCTAAATTAATGTGTGAAGCAGCTAACGGTCCGACAACTCCGGAAGCTGACCAGGTATTGAATGCAAGAGGAATCCCGGTTACTCCTGATATTTTGACAAATGCCGGCGGAGTAGTAGTTTCATACTTTGAATGGGTACAAAACCTACAAGGATATTACTGGGATGTAAAAGAAGTAGAAGAAAAACAAGAAATTAAAATGGTTAAAGCATTTAATGATGTATGGGCTCTTAAAGAACAACAAAAATGTACAATCAGAGAAGCTGCTTATATGATTTCTGTTAAGAAAGTAGCTGAAGTAATGAAATTAAGAGGATGGTACTAGCGGTAAGGGGACACACCTTTAGTTAAGGGATAGTCTTTGAGGTCACAAGGAATGTCCCCAAATAGTAAAGGTGTGGGGACACACCTCTAGTATAGGGTAAGTCTCTGTAGTAAGAGGAATGTCCCCAAATAGTATATCATCAAATAGTAAAAAGCAAGGTTAACAGCCTTGCTTTTATTTATCATTTCTAATTACTTAAACAATTTTATTTTCCCTTCGTCATTTAAGTATTTAACAGTTATGGCAACCACAGGGCCGATTAGAATTCCTGCGACCGAAAACAGCCTCAAACCTGCATACATGGCTGTGATTGTTATTATAGGGTGCAAACCTATCTGGTGACCTACGATTCTTGGCTCAATAATATTTCTGATAACAGTAACTGCTATATATAAACCAAGCAAACCAAATCCAAGAAGATAACTTTTTATTATTAATTCAAAAATTGCCCAAGGTATTAGTATACCACCTGTTCCAATAACCGGCATAATATCAAGAACCGCTATAATTGCAGCAATTGGCAAGGCATAATTGACACTCAATATTGATAGCCCTATTAATATTTCAAGAAACGTAATTATCATGATTATCATGTATGATTTTATCATTTTCCATAGCGTACCGGTCACGAATTTTCGTGCTTCCCCAAAAGTGTCATTAAATTTGTCGGGAAGCTGTTTTCTGAAAAAAGCTGTAATATTATCATATTCCAAGCTAATAAATACCGAAAGTACAATTGTAAATATTACAGATATTAAATATAGCGGGAAATTAGATATTAATCTTGTAGCAAATTGTACAAAAGAAATAGATATATTTTTTATAAAATCAGCAAGATAATTGATACCATTTGTTATGATTTGTGAAATGGTACTTGCAACATCCGGTGAAAGCGTTTGTGCGTTTTGTACAACCCAGTCGTTAAACTCAAGAAGCACCGGCTCAACCCTATTAAAATATAATCTTGGCATAGTGTAAATAAGCTCCGTAAATTGAGTGATTAAAAAGGATGTAAGAAACCATATTATTAATGCTATAAGAACATAAAACGCAGCAATTACAAATAGAGCGACACCTTTTCCAGTACTTTTTACAAATCTGTTTACAAATCTTGTAATAGGTCTGAGAGCCAAGGCTATTAAAAAGCCAATTATAAAAGGCATAACCCAGTGAATCATATAAATAAAAATAAAATAAAGAACCGCATATACTGTAACAATAAAAGCAACATCTAATATAAATTTTTTCTTTTCGGTTTCAGTCATCAATAAACCTCGTCTTCCTAGAATAGGCGGGACGTACTTAAAGGTATGTCCCATTACCTTTAAACAATTATAATATTATTATTTATTATTTGCAATAGATAAGAAAAATATTACATTAATCTACAAATGAAAGAAAGTAATTCCATATTGAGCAGGAATTTTTATTATAAATTATTATAAATTATGGACAAGTATTGAAATTATTGATATAAATATAAGAAGAGATTATTTAACAAGACGTGAATATTATTGAAGGAGCAATAAATGAGAGAGATTAATGTTAAAGAAATAACCAAGACAGTAGAAAGACTATGTATAGAATCTTGTTATTATCTTCCTGAGGATGTAAAAAAAGCATTGGAAGATGCAATGGAAAAAGAGGAATCTCCCTTGGGCAAAGAAATACTGTCCGATATATTAAAAAATCAGGAAATTGCAAGGACAAAGGATGTTCCCATATGCCAGGACACAGGACTTGCAGTTATTTTTCTTGAGTTAGGACAGGATGTGAGATTGGTAGGCGGAGATCTAAATGAAGCAATCAACGAAGGAGTAAGAAGAGGATATATAAAGGGATATCTTCGAAGCTCCGCTGTGGACGACCCGTTTATTGCAAGAAAAAATACAGGTGATAATACTCCTGCAATAATACATACCAAGATAGTATCGGGAGATAAAATTAAATTGATATTTGCACCAAAGGGCGGCGGAAGCGAGAATATGAGTGCTATTGCAATGCTTAAACCTTCAGACGGTATAAAAGGTATCAAAAAATTTATTTTGGATACAGTTGAAAAGGCGGGCTCTAATCCATGTCCTCCCATAATAGTGGGAATAGGTATAGGCGGAACAATAGAAAAAACAACATTGATTGCAAAACAGTCTCTCCTTAGAAAAGTAGGCGAACATAATCCAAACCCTTGTATTGCAGAATTAGAAAAAGAACTTCTTGAAGAAATTAATAAATTGGGTATAGGACCGCAAGGCTTTGGAGGAAGAACAACCGCACTTGCCGTAAATATAGAGACCTTCCCTGCTCATATAGCAAGCATGCCGGTAGCAATAAATATTCAATGTCACGCTGCAAGGCATCAAGAAGCTATAATAGGAGGATGTCATGAATAAAATAATAAATACACCTTTGACCGATGAAGTGATAAATGACCTTAAGGCGGGAGACAGAGTTTTATTAAACGGAATAATTTATACAGGCAGAGATGCAGCACATAAAAGATTAGTTGAATTAATTGAAAATGGAGAAGAGCTTCCAATGGATATTAAGAATCAGACTATTTATTATGTGGGGCCCTGCCCTGCAAAACCGGGACAAGTAATTGGCTCCGCAGGACCTACAACCAGCGGAAGGATGGATGCATATGCACCGCTTTTGATGGAGCACGGTCTTAAGGGAATGATAGGCAAGGGTATTAGAGCTCAACAAGTGGTTGACTCAATGATTAAGAACAACGCAGTATATTTTGCAGCTATCGGAGGGGCAGGGGCGCTTTTGGCAGAGGCAATAAAAGAGGCAGAAGTAATTGCATTTCCTGATTTAGGGGCAGAAGCAATTTATAAATTAAGAATAGAAAATTTTCCTGTTACAGTTGTAATTGATAACAGAGGAAATGACTTATATAAACTTGGTAAAGAAAAGTACAAAAAAGTTTAAGGAAGGTACAGTTTAGAAAATTCTCCGGAGGAAAAAGTGAATTTAAAAGTTGTATTTAAGGTGCTTGGAACAGTATTGTTTTGGGAATCTGTATTGATGATTCCATCACTTATTATTTCAATAATAGATAACAGTTATGACAGAGATGCATTTATTGTTACAATTATACTATTGGCATTTATGGGACTTATGTTGAAAAGTATTAAAGTCAGCGTGAATTTGAGAAAACGTGAAGCTTATGCTTCAGTGGCGTTGAGCTGGCTTATGATGTCTTTATGCGGAGCTCTGCCATACTACATCAGCGGTGTTGCTCCCAATTATATAGATGCTTTGTTTGAAACAGCTTCAGGGTTTACTACTACAGGTGCCACCATATTTGCAAATGTAGAAATTCTGCCTCGAAGCATATTGTTTTGGCGAAGTTTTACTCTTTGGATTGGAGGAATGGGGGTATTGGTGTTCACCTTGGCTTTAGCACCATCATTGGGAGCACGCTCAATATTTTTAATGCGTGCTGAATTCCCGGGACCTTCTTCCGGAAAGTTAGTACCAAAGCTTTCAGATACAGCTAAAATATTGTATATAATATATTCAATCATGACGGGAGTTACAATTTTTCTTTTTTTATTAGGCGGCATGCCCTTATTCGATGCGGTTATTCATGCATTCGGAACTGCAGGTACAGGCGGTTTTTCAGTGAAATCGGGCGGCTTAGGACATTACGGCAGTTCGTTTATAGAATGGACAACATTGGTGTTAATGTTTTTATTCGGAATTAATTTTTCTCTTTACTATGCAGCATTGAAGGGCAACTGGAAAACTGCCATAAAAAATGATGAATTGAAGATATATTTTATTTTTGTAATTCTATCTGTATTATTAATATTTATAAATATATTGCCGGTTTATAATTTTTCCATATCCGACTCCATAAGAAACTCGGCCTTTCAAGTGACTTCCATTATCACAACTACCGGTTTTGCAGCAACAGACATAAACATTTGGCCTTTGTTGTCTAAAATTGTATTGATGATATTGATGGTTACCGGTGCCTGTTCCGGCTCAACAACAGGCGGTTTAAAAATGATACGTGTAATAATACTTTTTAAATCAGTGATAAGAGAGATTAATCATACCATACACCCAAGTTCTGTCAGCAAGATAAAAATAGGCGGTAAATCTGTTGACGATGATGTAGTAGATAATACATTGATTTTTTTCTTTACTTATATATTAATTCTATTTGTTTCTGCTATGATACTGTCCTTGGACAACTTTGATTTTATGACTACATTTTCGGCCGCCTTGGCATCCGTAAGCAATACAGGTTCCGGGTTTGAGCTTATAGGACCTTTAGGCAACTTTTCACAGTTTTCAAACTTAAGCAAAATAACAATGACCTTGTGCATGATAATCGGAAGATTGGAAGTGCTGCCGGTTATAGCATTAGTCTCGCCTACTATGTGGCAAAAGCAATAAATATTGTCAATAATTACCTCCGTTAAGGAACAAATCTCACTCTGTTAAATAAAATAGAGTGAGATTAAATTTTTAGGAGGTAGTTATGAATAAAAATGAGGGTTTTTCATTTCCAATAAATCCGGAATATATTTTAGCTCAGCAGCAAGGAAACACCCGTGAAATTATGCGAACTATCCGTTCAGAACACAATGACGTATATTCAGAACTGGAACGGATAGGATTAAACAGAAATCTTGCTGATTTACTGATAACATTAATTGTTAACTTCACAATAAACCAACCGAGTAATTTACAACCGAGGCAAATATATGACAGATTCAGAAATCAAACTCCATGGTTTAACTTAATATTAAAACAAATTAACATTCGAGGCAGTGAACTTGACAGAATTTTAGTGCGCATTATTGAGATTATACTAAGTATTATTAGGAATGGCTCAAGACCGCCAATACCGGATAGGGGATGGTCGCGATGGGAAAGTTTGGGAGGCGTATTGACAACAGCTCCTGCCGCAGCTTCCTGGCAGCCAAATCGCCTCGATGTATTTGCAGGAGGAACCGACGAAAGCCTGTATCATATATGGTGGGACGGAAACAGATGGAGCAGTTGGGAAAGCCTTGGAGGTGTTTTAACTTCAGCACCGGCAGCAGTATCATGGGGACCAAATCGCATAGATGTATTTGCAAGGGGAACTGATAATGCATTGTGGCATATTTGGTGGGACGGACGCAGGTGGAGCGACTGGGAAAGCTTAGGAGGAGTACTGACATCATCTCCTGGGGTTTCTTCCTGGCAGCCTAATCGACTTGATGTATTTGCCAGGGGAACAGATAACGGATTGTGGCACAGATGGTGGGACGGGAATAGATGGAATGACTGGGAAAGCCTTGGCGGAAGTCTTACATCCGGTCCTGCAGCAATATCCTGGGGACCGAATCGCATAGATGTATTTGCAAGGGGAACGGACAACGCATTATGGCATATATGGTGGGACGGCAACAGATGGAGCAGCTGGGAAAGCCTTGGAGGAGTGCTTACTTCGGGACCATCGGTTTCTTCAAAAAGACCGAATCAACTTGATGTATTTGTAAAGGGAACAAATAATACTCTGTATAAAAGAACTTGGAACGGTTCACGCTGGGAAGAGTGGGAAAACCTCGGCGGGAATATTGATTCGGAACCGGCAGCAATATCCTGGGGACCAAACAGAACAGACGTGTTTGCCAGAGGACCAAGAAGAGATTTGATGCACACGTACGAAGGAAGGTAATCACTCGATTAGTTGTATAAGGTTATTTATAGAGAATTTCCTCATTGCTTGTAATTTAGTCTATAAGGCAAAGGATAATTCTCTATATTTTTCTTTTTTTGTCTAAGATTATTTTATCTTAGTTAATAATTTTGCATATACCTGCAAGGAATGGTGCAAAATAGCACCGAAAAACATGAAAAAAAGCAATTTTGCACCAGGTGTTTAAATATTTTATATTTAAATTGTTAAAATTAGAGGGTTTTAGAGTTTTTATAAATTGGCATGGGGATTGCTATATATAGTGTGACAGTATTTTAACAAGCGCTTGTTTTACTACTCAACAAAATCTAAATATATTTAAAGGAGAAATATTATGAACAATAATGAAAAAGGCTTGTCTTTTATAGGAGCATTCAGCATTGCTTCAGTTTGGTTCGGTGCCCACGTTGGAGGAGGATTTGCCAGCGGTAGCCAAACAATGAGTTTCTTTATAAGATACGGAAAATATGCAATTTTATTTTCTGTATTATCCATGGTGATTGTTGCATTAACTTATAGAGAAAATATGATAATGGCAAGATATTATGGTGCATATGATTACAACTCATTAGGTAAGGCTTTGTATAAACCATACGATAAGTTTATGTCGCCAATATATGATATTTGCTATATTTCAGCAGGATTATTAGCGGTGAGTGCTTCTGTAGCCGGTGCAGCAGCGTTGATTACACAAGTTATGGGACTGCCATATTTTATTTCGGTATTGTTAATTGGTATATTGACATTAGTATTGAGTGTATTTGGCTCTGAATTAGTGAGTAAGGCTTCTACTGTTTTGAGCGTTGGAATTGTTGTTTCATTTTTGATTATTTGCCTAAAAGGAATCACAGAAAATACTACTGTATTGGCACAAAATTTACAAGTACCTATGGAAGAAGGAATGTTCTTTAAAGGACTAATAAAAGCATTAAGCTATGCAGGTTTTCAATGTTTTGCATTTCTAGGACTCTTAGGTGCAACTTCACTTACCAAAACTGATAAAGATTGTACAAGTGTTACTGCAATTGGATTTGTTCTTAATGCCGGAATGTTAGCTTTAACAGTATTATTGATTCAAGCATTTACACCTCAAGTTGCTGCTGAAACTTTACCCATCTTAGCTATTAGCAAGGTCATGGGAGGAGGATTCTTAACAATACTGTATTCTATTGCTTTGTTTAGTGCGTTTTTATCAACGGCAGTAGCTGTAGTTTACGGAAATACAATGAGATTTACAAGATTATTTAAGGAAAAGGGAATTGGCAAACAAGATGGTAAAGTAATGCCTATCCTTGTAGGTATAGTTATAATAGCAATTTCTATGGCAGTGGCTTCAGTTGGTTTAACTAAAATTATTGCAGTCGGATATTCATATTTCGGATATATCGGTATATTCTTGGTTATTATTCCATCTTTAACATATTGTCGCAAGAGAAACAAAAAACACGCAGAAGAAAGACTGAAAAAAAATTAAGACCACAGCTAATGCTTATATACGGCAACAAAACTACTGCCAAGGACTCTTGCTTGTTGCCGGTTTGTAGTTTTGTTGCTTAAAATATTCAAAAATTATTATTGGAGGAATGAAATGGAGATTACTAATGAAATGAGAGATTTAGGGGATTTGATAGAGAAATATTTCAAAAATGAAGTTGACCCCGTAGTTGCAGAATATGATGCAAGAGGTGAATACCCGGAGAAAGTATACAATGATTTAATCGAAATGGGTTTGAATTTATTGGCAGTCCCCACAGAGCATGACGGGTTAATGGTAGATCATAAAACAGAAACTTATATAGCAGAAATATTAGGAAGACATGACTGTGGAATTGCATCAGCTATCGGTGTTAATAATTCAGCTTGTTCTACAATGAATTTCTTTGGAAACGATGAGCAAAAAAAGGACTTTTTTGGAATATTGACTTCGGGAAAATTAGCAGGTTTTTGTTTAACAGAGCCAAATGCCGGCTCGGATTCAGCTTCCGTAAAAACCACAGCTAAATTAGATGGAGATGAATATGTGCTGAATGGCACTAAATGCTTCATTACAAATGGCGGAATAGCAGGGGTATATATTGTAATTGCTTCTACGGATTTATCAAAGGGTACAAAAGGACTATCTGTATTTTATGTAGAAGGTAATCGTGAAGGTCTTATAATCGGCAAACATGAAGATAAGATGGGGATTAGATTATCTAATACTACACAGATTATTTTTGAGGATTGCAGAATTCCAAAGGACCATCTGATTGGCCAAGAAGGCAAGGGTTTTGTATATGCCATGAAAACATTGGGAACTTCCCGTAACTTTGTTGGAGGAATGGCAGTCGGATTGGCACAGAGAGCTATTGATGAATGTGTCGAATATGCAAAGAGTCGTGTTCAATTCGGAAAACCTATTGCTTACAAACAAGGTATTCAGTTTATGCTTGCCGATATGCAAACACAAACTGCAGCAGCTCGTGAATTAGCATATCATGCTGCTGATTTAATTGATAAAAATGAAGATTATGAAATTTATGTGTCCATGAGTAAACTTTTTGCATCTGACGTAGCAATGAAAGTTACAACAGATGGAGTACAAATATTTGGCGGATATGGATATATGAAAGAATATCCAATGGAAAAGATGATGAGGGATGCAAAGATACTCCAAATATACGAAGGTACAAATCAAATACAAAGAGTTGTAATTTCAAATATTATGTTATCTAAATAAGAATATGGGAGGTTTAAATGAATATTTTAGTTTGCATAAAACAAGTTCCTGACACAACAGAAATAAAAATAAATCCTGAAACGAATACCTTGATGCGTGAGGGAGTGCCAAGCATAGTCAATACTTTTGATTCATACGCTTTAGAGCTTGGTGTCAGATTAAAAGAAGAGCATGGCGGCAAGGTTACGGTGATGTCTATGGGCCCGGAACAAGCAAAGGCAGCATTAAAAGAATGTTTATCCGTTGGCGCGGATGAAGCTTATTTGTTGAGTGACAGGGCATTCGGAGGTTCCGATACTTTAGCTACCAGCTTTATTTTAGCAAATTTTGCAAAACAATTAGAAAATGAAGAAGGAAAATTTGACCTGATATTGTGTGGGAAACAAGCAATAGACGGTGATACCGGTCAAGTTGGCCCGGAAATGGCAGAGCATCTTGGCATAGCTCAAGTTACTTATGCTACAGATATTAAAGCAGAAGGCGATAAAACATTGGTAAAAAGAGAAAATGACCAAGGTTATGACTGGATTGAAGTACTTTCACCTGCTGTTATAACAGTAACAAAATCAGATTTTGAGCCCAGATATGCTACTTTAAAAAGCAAAATTGCTGCTAACAAGGCAGAAATTCATGTATTAAATTCAAAATCCATAAACATCGATGTAGAAAAATGCGGATTAAAAGGTTCACCGACAAAGGTAAAGAAATCTTACACACCTAAAAAAGAAAATAACGGAATTATCATAAAGGAAGAAACCGCATCAGCTTCGGTGCAGACATTGATGAGACTGATAGCAGATAAAAAGGTTATATAAAGGAGAAGTATAGTATATGAGTGCAAATATAAAAAATAAAAATGTGTGGGTTTTTATTGAAACTGAATATGGAAAAGAAAAGAAGGTGGGCTTTGAACTTCTAAAACCGGGAAGAGAAATTGCAGATGCTGTAAATCAAGACTTAGTTGCTATAGTATTCGGCAAAGATGTAAAAAATGTAGCAACAAAAGCAATTGCTTATGGTGCAGATAAGGTAATATTAGTTGATAATCCAATCTTTGAAAGATACTCAACGGATGCCGTAACAGATACATTAATGGATTTAATCAATAAGTATAATCCGGATACAATCTTAATCGGGGCTACCATAAACGGTCGCGATTTTGGTCCCAGAGTAGCCTGTAGATTAAAAACCGGTCTTACTGCAGATTGCACATCAATATCTTACAATGAAGAAACCGGCAATGTAAAATGGACAAGACCGGCATTTGGCGGAAATTTAATGGCGGATATAGAGTGTCCCAATAACAGGCCCCAAATGGGTACCGTTCGTCCCGGAGTTTATAAGCTACCTTTATTAAAAGAAGATAAGAAGGGTGAAATAATTGAAGAGGAATGTAATATATCAGAAAGTAATATTAGAACAAAAATAATAGAAACCATCAAAGAAGTAACAGAAAACATAAACTTGGAAGAAGCAGAAATTATAGTTTCAGGCGGTCGTGGCCTTGGTAAAGCTGAAAACTTTTCATATATAAGAGATTTAGCAAAGGTCTTAGGCGGTGCTGTTGGTTCATCAAGAGCTGCCGTTGACAGCGGCTGGATTCCTCATGCTCACCAAGTAGGCCAGACAGGCAAGACTGTTGCCCCAAAGGTTTATATTGCATGTGGTATATCGGGTGCCATTCAACATTTAGCAGGAATGTCCGGTTCAGATACAATCATAGCAATAAACAAAGATAAGAATGCACCGATATTTGAAGTTGCACACTATGGAATTGTCGGAGATTTATTTGAAGTAATTCCTGAATTTATTAAAGAAATAGAGAAATATAAAAACAGTTAATTAAAAGTAAGTCAATAATATTTTAATTTATGGAGGAAATAAGATGGAAATGAATAAAGACCCTTACAATTTGTTATCCGGAGTAAAAATAATCGAATTAACAACTTATGTGGCTGCTCCTTCAGCCGGCCGCATTTTGGCAGACTGGGGTGCAGATATAATAAAGGTAGAGTCTGTTCCTAAAGGTGATACAACGCGCTTTGCAGCACCTTTACCGGGAATGAAAAAAATTGCTTATGATTTTCATAATGCTAATAAAAGAAGTATTGCTTTAAATTTAAAATCAGAAGAAGGCCAAGAAATAATGGCTAAACTATTAAAAAAAGCTGATGTTTTCATAACAAATACAAGAGGTAAATCCTTAGCAAAATTAGGTATGGATTATGATACTCTTTCTGCTAAATATCCAAGATTGATTCATGCTCATTTAACAGGATTTGGAGAAATAGGTCCCATGGCAGACAACCCGGGTTTTGATAATGTTTCTTATTGGGCTTTGAGTGGTGCAATGATTGCTGCCATGGAAAAAGATACAGCTCCAATAATTCCGCCAAGCACCTTCGGAGACCATTCAACAGCATGTACTTTGGCAGGAGCAATTTGCGCAGCCTTATATAAGCAATTAAATACCGGCGAAGGCAGTAAAATTGTGGTATCTCTTTACGGACAAGCCCTTTACAGTATGACGGAGCCCTTTATTTCAATTCAATGCAGTGATTTAGATAAATATCCTAAGAGCAGATTGGAAACTACTCCTTTAAGCAACACATACAAGTGTAAAGATAAAAATTGGATTATGGTTAGTTGTCATGAATATGATCGTTATTGGCCAAGTTTTATGAAGGTTATAGGAAGAGAAGATTTAATTGATAATCCTGAATATAACACATTCGATAAAGGTTTTGAAAATAGCAGAGAAATAATACAAATTTTGAGTGATGGATTTAAAAAATTAACAAGAGATGAAGCATCAAAATTATTAACAGAAAATGATATACCACATTCAATTATTTCCAACGTTGAAGAAGTGTTAGATTCTGTGCAAGCAAAAGAAAACTTATATTTCCATGAATTCATTCAGCCAAACGGCGACAAATTCTTGGAAAGTGCAACACCTGCTAAGTTTGGTGGTGTGACCCTTCCAAAGAGACAGAGAGCACCTTTCTTGGGAGAGCAAAGCACTAAAATTTTAACCAAGTTGGGCTATGACGAAGAACAAATTGAAAAGTTTAAAGGCGAAGGCATAGTAATTGAAAAACATGTTCATGCAGAACTTGAAAAATAATCAGCAGGAAGGGGTTTGTTATGAGTTTATTAGATGTTACTATTGCAGATGCTTTAACAAACAATTCACAAAGATACCCCAATAGTATAGCTTATATTTTTGAGGATATAAGCTATACTTGGAGGGAATTGGACGAAATAACAGACATTATGGCAATAAAATTAATTAGTAATAATATAAAAAAAAATATTCATGTTGGTATATGGAGCATAAATTCGATTGAACAGATTTTCACTATTTTTGCAGTGGTCAAAACCGGTGCAATAGCAACACTTTTTAATTACTCCTATAAAGATTTAGAAATAAGAAGTCTTCTATCTCATTCACATACAGAATATTTACTTTATGGAGAATCAACAGGTTCAATAGATTATCAAGACATTATAGAAAAAAACCATAACAAGCTGCCTAAACTTAAATCTTATGATAACTTGAACAGATTATTTAAAGAAGCAAAAAACGAGTATGATTGTAAAAAACCACAGACCAAAGAATCTTTAAATAAGCTGATAAAAGCCAAAGAAGCAATTAAGAGTGAAGATTCCGCTTTTATTTTGTTTACATCCGGAACCACTCACATGGCAAAAGGAGTATTATTATCCCATTACAATTTGTTAAATGATGCAATGATAATATCGGAAAGGATGAAATTTACAAAGAAAGATTCCATGCTTATTTCTATGCCCATATTTCATTGTTCAGGTTTAACATGTGGAATACTGATTGGATTAATGGTTGGTATGCCTTCGGTCATAATGAGAAAATTCAACTCTGAAACAGCAATGAAATTTATAGAAAAATACAAAATTAGTGCTTTTAATGTAGTACCTTCCATGCTATTTCTTTTAGTTCGGGACCCGAATTTTGGAAAGTATGATATTTCCTCATGGAAATCCGGGATTGTTGCAGGTTCAGGTATGACTAATGAAAAATATTTAGAGTTAGCCTCGAAATTACCCCAAACATACTTACAAATAGGCTATGGACAGACAGAAACTTCTCCTTTAATAACATTGGCAGACTATGACGATGATATAGATATTAAATCTAAAACCTTAGGTAAGGCGCTCCCGCATATTGAATTGCGAATTTGGGATGAGAAAAATAAATCTGTGTGCGCTCCATATGTTACAGGTGAAATACAATGTAAGGGATTTTGTTGTATGAAAGGTTATTATAATTCGCCGGATCAGAACAAAACAAAATTTACGGAAGATGGGTGGCTAAAGACAGATGATTGCGGGTATTGTGACGAGAATGGATATTTATATTTCGTTGATAGGATAAACAATATCATTATAAGAAATGGTGAAAACATATCACCTGTTGAAATAGAATGTGTAATTAAAAAATACAGTGAAGATATTACTGAAGCTCTAATTGTCGGGGTTGAAGTTGACAGTGCCTTCCAAGAAGAGATAGTGGCATTTATTAAAACTGAAAATGGAAAAGATATAGATAACGGTAAATTGAAAAGTTTTGTCAGTAAAAAACTTGCAAACTATAAAGTCCCAAAATTTGTTTTTCATTTAGAAGAGATTCCATTAAATAGTATTGGAAAAATAGATTATAAATTAATAAAAAGAAAAGCAAAGGAAGTTTTAGATAATTATCAGGAACAAAACTTTACAATAAATTTATTGGCAGGAGAAGAAGAAAGATGAAAGACAGATATTATTTAGGAGTCGATGTTGGTTCTGCGTCATCTAAGGCTGTGATTATTAATCAAAACAAAGAAATCATAAAAACAAGTGTGATTCAGATGGGAACAGGAACCTCAGGACCTAAATCGGTTATAGATGATATTTTTGCAGATACGGGATTATCCTTTGAAAATATTAAACTTACCGTTGGCACCGGCTATGGCAGAAATTCATTAAAATTTGCCGATAAACAAATCAGCGAAATCAGCTGCCATGCTAAGGGAATTAATTATGAATTAAAAAAGGCAAGAACAGTTTTGGATATTGGCGGACAAGACGTGAAAGCTATATCGATAAATGAATCCGGCATGGTATTGAATTTTTACATGAATGACAAGTGTGCAGCAGGAACAGGCAGATTTCTTGAAGTTATGGCACGTATTTTGGGAGTAAAGATAGACGAACTTGAGAAATTAGATGAAAATGCAAAAAATCCGGTTGCCGTCAGCAGTACCTGTACTGTTTTCGCGGAATCCGAAGTTATATCTTTATTGTCACAAGAAACCAAGATAGAAGATATCACCCGCGGAATTCATAATTCCATTGTTACCAGAGCCCTTGCTCTATTATATAAAACTAATATGGAAGAAGATTTTACTTTAACGGGAGGAGTAGCACAAAACAAAGGTGTTATTCGTGCTTTGGAGAGAGCATTAAATAAAAAAATTTATGTTGCTAATAAACCACAGCTCATAGGCGCAATCGGAGCTGCAATATTTGCTTATGAAGCTGTAGAAGAGAGGGGATAAAATGAGTATTATAAACGAAAATATGACTTCAAAGGAAATGCTGGATATCTTAGTTGATAAAAACATGGAAGATGCCAGAAAAGCTAAAGCAAAAGGAGAGTTAGTATGTTGGTCCAGCTCTATAGCTCCATGCGAGTTCACTGAAACAATGGGGATTTGTACCATATATCCGGAAAATTACGCTGCAGTCTTAGCTGCAAAAAAACTTGCTCCCGAATTCCTTGAGCATGCGGAAAGAAAAGGATATGCCAACGACATTTGCGGTTATGCAAGAATAAACTTAGGCTACATGGACCTAAAGAAGGAATTGGATGAAATTGAGTTCCCGTTACCGGATTTAGTTTTACTGTGCAACAATATTTGTGAAACCTTGCTCAAGTGGTATGAAAACATTGCTTATGAGTTAAATATACCCTTGTTGATAGTTGATGTACCATTTAACCACGGTGATGAAGTAACAGAAGAAAATATAAAATATGTAGAAGCACAATTATATGATTTAATTCACCAATTAGAATTAATCTGCAACAAACCCTTTGATATGGATAAATTCCAAGAAGTTATGAAAATTGCTTCAAATAATGCAACTTCCTGGTATGAAGCAACAAGCCTTTGCTCTGCGGTACCGTCACCCTTAAGCGGATTTGACATGTTTAACTACATGGCTTTGATAGTTTGTATGAGGGGCAAAAAAGAATGTGGAACTACCTTTAAAAAATTAAAAGCAGAATTAGAAGAAAAAATATCTAAAGGAGAATGCGGCTTAAGGGGAGCAGAAGAAAAGCATAGAATTATGTGGGATGGAATTGCTTGCTGGCCATATTTATCACATACTTATAAAGTTCTTAAAAATAAGGGAGCAAATATGACAGGCTCCACATACCCATCAGCCTGGGCATTAGAATATACTCCAGGTAATTTGTATGAAATGGCAAAGGCATATACAAGTATGGGAAACAATTTATCCTTAAAAGGGCAAACAGATTTGAGGAAGGGAATCATAAAAGAAGCAAAATGCAAGGGAGTTGTTATGCATTTAAACCGCAGCTGTAAAATGTGTGATTTTCTGCAATATGAAATAGGAAAAGAATTAGAGGAAAGCATGGATATTCCTATAACAACATTTGACGGAGACCAGGCAGACCCGAGAAATTACTCAAAGGCACAGTATGAAACAAGAATAGAAGCATTGGTTGAAATGATGGAACAAAGGGCTCAATAACAATAGCTTAAAACATAGGAAGGTGAGATAATGGAAATAAATAATATAATAGATTATTTAGTTAAATCAGCAGATTCTACGGAAAAAACCATAAAAGAATCATGTAAAAGAAACAATAAAGAAGCTGTCGGCTGTGTAGCACCCTATGCTCCTGAAGAAATAGTTTATGCTGCCAACTGTATTCCCGTAGGAATTTGGGGAGGTCAGGTTGAATTAACAAAAGCAAGAACATATCTTCCGGCATTTGCATGTTCAATAATGCAATCCATAATGGAGTACGAAACAAGAGGAACCTATGACTTTTTAAAGGCTGTTTTAATTCCTGCAGTTTGTGATACATTAAAATGCTTCGGGCAGAAGTGGAAAGGAACAAGTGAAGCAATTCCCTTTGTATTCCCGCAAAATAGGGAAGCAAAGAGTGCGGAGGCATTCTTGGAAAGCGAATATAAATATATTAAAAACAAATTAGAAGAGATATTAGGAATAACAATAACTGAAAAAGCACTTCAAGACAGCATTATTCTATACAATGATTATCGTTCAGAAATGAGAAAGTTTGTAGAAATTGCATCTAATCACACAGATATAATTACACCTGTAATCCGTCATAAAGTAATTAAATCATCATATTTTATGGATAAAAAAGATTATTTAGAATATATAAAAGAATTGAACCAAAAACTAAGATTATTACCGGCAAATAATAGCAAAAATAAGCGAATTGTAGTTACCGGAATAATGTTAGAACCTGATGGGATTATTGAATATTTCGAAAAATACGGAATTGATATTGTTGGCGATGATTTAGCTCATGAATCCAGACAATTTAGAACAGATGCACCCTTCTCGGGAAGTGCACTTAACAGTTTATCTAAGAGATGGACAACTTATTATGCCTGCTCATTGGCATTCGACCCTTACAAAGAGCGAATTCAATATTTGGTGGATTTGGTAAACCACTATAAGGCTGACGGTCTTGTTATTGCCTTAATGAAATTCTGTGACCCTGAAGAGTATGATATCCCTGTAATTATGGAGCGAATGAAAAAAGAAAACATACCCTTGCAAGTAATAGAAATCGATCAACAAGCTAAAAGCTTTGAACAAATTAATACAAGACTACAAAGTTTTGCAGAAAATATGTAAGATGAGTTACCTTAATTTATTAGTTAATTTTGAGTTGCACTAAACAACTTCTGTTTTAATATATTTTCAATTGAATAACCAATAACGTAGTAATTAAACTTAAGAATGGCATAAGTGTTTTTGAACATTCTTAAGTTTAATTTTTTATTCATTTTGGATTATTTTAAAAATACACTTTTTAAAAAAATGGCTAAAAATAGAGGAAATTCAAAATTAGTTAATAAATTGACAATCTAAAGTCGTTATGATATGATTTAATAACAATTAAATATACTGTATTAATTAAATTATTAATTCAATAATTTGTAACTACTAGTAGGGAGGCATTATGGAAAAGGAATTAATAAGTGCAAATGATATAGTTAAATGCTTAAACCAAAGCAACGACGGCTTTATGATAAGTAATTCAAAGGGAGTAATTTTGTATGCTTCTAATAGCTATTATGAAATGACAAAATTAAATGATAATATTTTAGGACATAATATAGGTGAGTATGAAAAAAAGGGTATTTTTGCGAAATCATCATGTCTATCCTGCATTAAATATAAAAGAACTTATACACAAGTTCATAGTACAAAAAATGGAGTGGAAATAATAACAGTTTCAAAACCGATATTTGATGAGAATGGCAATTTACAGTATGTAGTAACAAATGCCAGAGATATATCAAGTTATGTCAACATTAATAAAAAATTAATAGAAGTAAATAATAACTTTTCATCTTATTCAGAAGAAAAAACACATGAAGCAGATGAAGGAATAATTGTTAATTCACCTGAAATGATACGTGTTATGGATTTATGCAAGTTAGTAAGCAAAACAAGCGTAAGTGTTATGATATTAGGTGAAACTGGTGTTGGGAAGGATGTAATAGCCAATTATATTCATAAAAATAGCGATAGAAAAAACGAAAGATTCATTACTCTTAATTGTGGTGCTATTCCAAAAGAGCTGATGGAGTCAGAATTATTCGGTTATACTCCCGGTAGCTTTACAGGAGGATTGAAAGAAGGGAAAAAAGGAATTCTTTATTACGCACAAAATGGCACATTATTTTTAGATGAAATTTGTGAATTACCATTACATCTGCAAGTTAAACTATTGCGTGTTTTGGAGAACAATGTATATACACCTATTGGTAGTGCAGAAGAAATAGCAATAGATATTAGAATAATTTCTGCAACGAATCAAAATATAAAGAATTTAATAAGTGAAAATAAGTTTAGAGAAGATTTGTATTATCGATTGGGAGTAGTTTTTATAAATATTCCGCCATTAAGGGAAAGACAAGCAGATATTATACCTTTAGCTACACACTTTCTTAAATATTATACAAGTAAATATGAAGTATATAAAAATATTGAAGTGGATACATTAATTCAACTACAAGAATATGATTGGCCGGGAAACGTGCGAGAACTTAGAAATACAATTGAAAAAATTGTTATTTTAAGTCAAGGTGATACCTTTGAAATTCCGGAAGATAATATGCAAGATGGTGAAAATATTATGAATTATAAATTAAAGGAATATATGGAGCAAGTAGAAAAAAGATATCTTAATAATGCGAGTAAATTGTTTTCAAATTCCAGAGAAATGGGTGAAGCAATTGGTGTGGACCATAGTACCGTTTTAAGAAAACTCAAGAAATATAATATATCATGAAAAGTTGTTCTATTGATTTGCTTTTCCTTACCGTTTTTCTCAATATATATTTTTGACTCATCGGTACTATATATAATAGTGATGATGATGGTAAAAA
>ENA-UOOR01002307-UOOR01002307.1-fermentation-metagenome-genome-assembly--contig:-NODE-2307-length-19563-cov-112.095499_pt1 | contig 19563 bp, 19 predicted proteins | sample MGYA00245780_ERZ724029 | MGnify/ENA primary metagenome ERZ724029 (study PRJEB28704, sample SAMN03018315) | fermentation metagenome | biome: anthropogenic terrestrial biome; feature: soil... | reverse complement strand
AAAGATAAGGTTTTTTTTGCTTTTAATTTATCGTTTTGAACTTAATTAGGGCGATATCTGTTTTAATGTCAGAAAACTTTTTAAAAAAATATCGTATGAACAAACAGGAGTTTAAGCAAAAGACGCAGGAGATATTGGATCAGCTCGATGCAAAAATTGAAGAAATGAAGCAAGGCATCAGCAACATTACCGAAGACGCCAAAGAAGAATATGCCGAGCAAATAGAAAAATTGAAAAGCTTGAAAGATGAACTGTCGGAAAAGTTGGGAAAGTTTGATGATATTGCTGAAAATAAATGGGATGTAGTTAGAGAAAGTGCCTCCAACTTCTTTTCTAAAGTAGGGGAAGCGTGGAAAGAAGATTTTGAGCGGGTTAAACAAGCTTTCAAAAAAGAGACTGACACAGCTTCAGGTATGGCACAGGATACGGAAACGGGTGCTAAAGAGGACTAGGCATAAAAAAACTCCCGAATTTCGGGAGTTTTTTTATGCTTCTGCGAGAGATAATTATTTGATACCCAGTTTGGTTTTAACCAAAGGAGTGGCATCCTCTGCGTTTGTAGCATTGAAGTAAACCGGGTTTCCAGCTGCCAGGTCAAAAATATAGGTGTATCCTTTTTCATCACCCACTGCTTTAATGGCGGTAGCAATCTTTTGTTGAACCGGAGCCAGCAGCTTCTGGCGTAACTCTTCCATTTCCCGTTGGCTGTTTTGCAAAAACATTTGATACCTTTCATGAATCTGATCCAACTGTTTCTGTTGATCGGCTTTAACGGTCTCGGATGAAGTGGGTGCCAATTTCTGGAATTCTTCTGCTTTTTTATTGAATTCATCAACCAGTGCCTGGCCGTTTTTAGAAATCTCTTCCTGTTTGGTGTTCAACTGAGTCTCGATGCCCGGGATTTCAGGCATTTGGTTAAAAAGCTCGGAAGTGTTTATGTGTGCTAGTTTTGCGTTTTGTGCAAAGGCAGCGATAGGGGCAATCGCGAGCAATAAGATGATTAATTTTTTAGTCATGATTAATGTATTGAATTTTATTAATTTTTTCGTTTAGACTGAATCAATGTCGGTTTAGCCTTGGTCAGTTTCTGTTTTTGCGTCGCAAAGATAATAAATATTTGGTTATTAATATCCTAATCGAGATAAAACTTGATCACTGATATCAATGTCCGGCGATGCAAATATGATGGATGTGGCCGAAGCTCTGTCGACAACTGCCTGGTAAGAGTTGACCGCGGCAATCTCCTTTACAGCATTGTAAATATCATCCTGGATAGGTTTCATTATCGCTTCGCGGCGTTTGAACAATTCACCCTGCTGCCCGAAATATTTGTTGCGTAGCGTGTTGATTTCGTTTTCCTTGGCAACTATTTCGTTCTCGCGTTTCGTTTTCTCCTCACCAGCCAGAAAAACCAGGTCTGCCTGATATTTTTTGTACATGGCTTCTACTTCCTGGGCTGCTTTATCCACTTCGCTCTGCCATTGCTTTGATACATTTTCGAGCTGCTTGTTGCCGTTTTCGTAAGCCGGGATTTTCCCGAGAATATACTCCATATCAATGAAAGCAAATTTTTGTGCGTAAGTACTTCCGATTGTCAGGGCTAAGAAGAAGCCAACTAAAAATAAAGTCTTTTTCATATTCGTTAGTCGTTTTAATTGTTCAGTGAATGTAAAGACAACAAAAAATGCATTTCGTTTATACCGGCAGGAATAAATTTTGTTAAATTAAAATTCCTGTCCGATGATAAAGTGAAACTGGCTTCCGCTGTTCGACCGGCTTCCCCGGATAGGATCGAATCCATACGCCCAGTCTATCCCCATCAACCCGATCATGGGCAGGAAGATACGGGCGCCAACACCGGCAGAGCGTTTCAGGTCAAAAGGATTAAAGTCTTTCAGGTTATGCCATGCATTCCCTGCTTCCAGGAACCCTACTGCGTAAATGGTTGAGTTAGGTTCAAGTATTAACGGGTAACGGAGTTCCAGCCCCAAGCGGGTATAAGCGCGCCCCTGCTGTGCGATGGAGTTGTTGTCATAACCGCGCAAAGCAATGTTTTCCGTTGCAAAAGAAGAGGAGTATCCGCTCATTCCGTCACCACCTACGTCAAACGTTTCGAAAGGGGTCAGTTTATTTTTATTGTAGTGTCCTAAAATTCCGAATTCTGCCCGGGTTGCCACTACCGGAGTTCTTTTTACAGTAAGCGGAGCCAGGGGGGTGTACGTCCTTATTTTCAGTTTCCATTTGTGGTACTCGTTCCAAGTGTATTTTGCGGGATCGGAGTATGCCATTTTGGAATAGTCGGTGTTGTTGAAGAGCGAGAACGGAGGTGTTGCGCTTACGCTCAATGTAAACTGCGATCCCAGGCGTGTATAGATGGGATTGTCGATGGAGTTTCTTTGCAACGTTATACCGAACGTGACGCTGTTACTTGAACCTGTCTGGAATGGGAACTGTTGCCACGACCAGTTTTTGAGGTTGTAACGTTGATATCCCAGTTCAGCCATGACCTGAAAGTAATCATCGGGCCACTCCAGCCTTTTCCCGTAGCCGATGGATGCGCCAATCATTTCGAATACTTGGTTGGGGTCGTATGAATATTCCATCATATCCTGATAACCGTAACCGCCGTAACCGCCGTAACCGCCATATCCTCCGTATCCGTACGGGCTATACCCGCCATATCCGTAAGGACTATATCCGCCGTAACCGCCGTATCCTCCATATCCCCCATATCCCCCACCGTACATATAGGGATTCATCTGGGTATAATAATCGGAGTTTAGTCCAGTATACCTTGAGTAGTAAGCGCTTAATGAAAAGTTGTTAGGGCGTTTTCCTCCAAACCAGGGTTCGATAAACGAAAATTGGTAGGACTGGTAATAACGTCCGTTGGTCTGTGCACTAAGAATAAGCGTTTGTCCTTCACCCTGGGGGATAATGCCCCTGTAGTTCTCCCGGTTAATCAGGTTTTTCAACGAGAAATTGTTGAGTTTCAGGCTCAGCTTACCCACCAATCCGGTAACACCCCATCCGGCAGAAAATTCAATCTGGTCGTTTCCTTTGGAGGTCAGCGGGTAGGTAAGGTCTACAGTGCCGTCTTCTGGATTTGGATTTACGCCCGGCTGCAGGTTTTCGGGGTCGAAATGTCCGGTCTGAGCTATCTCACGTACCGAGCGGATAAGGTCCTCTTTGCTGAAAACGGCTCCCGGTTTAGTACGTAATTCACGGCGGATGACATCTTCGTAAAGGCGATCGTTCCCCTGAATGATTACTTTCTTGATCGTTGCCTTGGGCCCTTCGGTAACCCGAAGTTCCAGATCCACGGAATCGTTTTCTATGTTTATTTCAATCGGGTCAATGCCCGAAAACAGGTAACCGTTGTTTTGATACAGGTTGATGGCTGCATCATCGTCGGTAGTCAGCCTTTCCTGCAATTTTTTCTGGTTATAGACATCGCCTGGATTCATGTTTAACATTCTGCCCAGATCGATGGAGTTGTATTGCGTGTTTCCCACCCAGTTGATGGAGCGTACGTGATATTTAGGGCCTTCCTCTACCACAATATCAATGTTGACTGTTTTTTCATCGTTCTTATAGACGGAGTCGCGGATTATTTCAGCATCGCGGTAGCCGAACTCGTGGTATTTGTTGATGAAGTTTTTCTTGTCTTCTTTGTAGAGGTCTTCTACAAACTTCTTCGTACGGAACAGGTGTAGAATATTGCCTTTCTCGTTTGTCTTTTTCATCGCCCATTTAAGCGTGCGATCCGAGATGGATTCATTACCCTCTATGTTGATTCTATTGACCTTTATTTTTTCTTTTTTATCCACTTCGATATCGAGAATGACCTGATTTTTTGCGCTTGCATCGGGGCGTTGCATAATGGAGATGACTGCTTCTCCAAATCCTTTCTCATCGAAGTATTTTTCTATGATGGTTTTTGCACTGTTTATCTGGTTCGGAGTAATCTGGTTTCCCTTGACCACGGAAATCTTTTTCTCGATATCGTCGCGTTCGCTTTTTTTCATGCCGATATACCGGATATCTGATACACGTGGCCTGTCTGTCAGTTTGATCTCGAGCCAGGTGCTGTCGCCCTCAATTTTGGTTTGCAGGATTTTAATATCGGAGAACAGGCCTTGTTTCCAAAACCGTTGTATGGCATTGGTGATTTCTTCTCCGGGAATCTGAATTTCCTGTCCTTTTGCCAATCCGGAAAAACTGACCAATACAAAAGGCTGTGCTTCATACATCGTTCCTTCAATGCCGGTAACATCAATACCGGCAATAATGTATTTTTTGGGTGTTGCCGTGTAGTTCACCACGGGAACATCTTCAGCAGGTGCAGTTTTAACAGTATCGTTGGTGGTTATTTGTCCAAACGACCTCACCTGGGAAAACAGGATTAAGAGTATAACTAAATGGAATGTTTTCTTCAACATTGTGATTTTTTTTTCTTTCGCTTCAACTGTTCAGCTTTTCAGTACTGTATATCGAAATTTATTGGTTTTCCTTTTCTAATTGTTCACTGGTTTTTCCAAAGCGCCTTTCTTTCTTCTGGAAATCGAGGATGGCTTCATAAAAGCATTCTTCATCGAAGTCGGGCCAGAAAACGCCGGTAAAATATAACTCGGAGTAGGCTGCCTGCCACAACAGAAAGTTACTGATACGAATATCCCCTCCGGTTCTGATGAGTAAATCAAGTTCGGGCATACCTTTTGTAGCCAGGTATTCATTAATGGTCTCCTCGGTAATGGAACTTTCATCCAACTCTCCGTTTTTGACGCTGGAAGCAATAGCTTTTGCCGCATTGGCCAGTTCCCATCGCGATGAATAACTCAAGGCCAATACCAAGGTCAGGTCTTCTCCAGAGGACGTTTGTTCGATACAGCGATTCAGCGCTTTTCGGGTATTTTCCGGCAGCCGTTGAATATTTCCAATGCACTGTAAGCGGATTCCGTTTTTGGCCAAGTTGTCTGTTTCGTTGGCAATGGTGTACACCATCAACTCCATCAATGTATGTATTTCTTCTTCAGGTCTAAGCCAGTTCTCGGTAGAAAAAGCGTACAAGGTAAGAAACTTCACCTTTGCTTTCGCAGCTGCTTTCACCACTTTTTGTACGGATAAAGCGCCTTCTTTGTGTCCTTCGGTCCTGTCCAAACCTCTGGCTTTAGCCCACCTGCCATTGCCATCCATAATGATGGCAACGTGTTGCGGAATATTCTCCTTATCAATCTTGTCAAGTAATGACATATGTTTTTTTAAATTCTCTGTTGATCATTCACAGCACGGATCATGTCTGATTCCGAAGTCCCAGGTCAGAAAGATCATTGTAAGTGAATACCAGTCCTGGTTTTTAAAAATACTGCTTTTAATGCCGTAAGGAGCATCTAAACCCCAATCAGCATTTTTCTCCGCCGCATCGAAACCGTCTCCGAATAATTTCCGTACGGAAAACTCGAGCCCGATGTTTAGCCTTTCTTTTATCTTGTATTTAAAACCGATACCTACCGGTACATTTGTATTGAAAAATGGCTTGCTACCTGTGGCAAAAGTTACTCCGGCACCGGCAAAAACATACGGGGTATATGGCTTTGCATCCTTGTAGGTGAACTTATCACTGAAAGGCAGAAAGTTGAATTCAATCTGTCCGCCCCAATCGATAAATGTCCTGTTAAACGATGTCTGTTGCGCCAGCGGAAAAACGTTGTTTGCATCTCTTGTATTTCCCGATACCTTACCGGCAAGCAGGTTTGCTTTTGCTGCCCAATGAAAATTAATGTTGTACCGGTACAAAATGCCTCCCGTAAATCCCGGATGTAGATAGAGTCTTGTTTTGTTGGCATCACCCAAATAGAAAGATATTCCCAACATCCCGCCGGATTCGTGCTTGTATTCCTGCGCTTTAACTTCGTCGGTGTCAAAAACTGCAGCGATCAAAAGCAGAAAAAAGACAAATTCACTTTTTTTCATTGCCGAATTAATACCCCGGTTATCCAACTTCTAATTCCCGGTTTTTCAACTATTCCGCTAACTTGTTGAGCCTTCCTCTCCAAACATCTACGATGGGTACCTGGGCTCCGGATTCTCCGCCGAGAATCCAGATGAAATTATTGGTATCGGTAATTACCGATGCGTGCATTCTCCCTGTGAAATTGTCGGGAAGCGTTTGATTGGTTCCCCCCGAAATCCAGTTTAGCCCATAATTCTCTGAATAATATAACTTGTTTTTACCTGTTTCATACGTCATCAAATATACTTTGTTATCGTACAGGAACAACCGACTTAACTGGAGGGAAATGGACGAAACCTCTGAGAGATGCGTGATATCTCCGTTTAATTCCTGGATAATCCAGAGCTTATTGTTCACGATATTGTTCTTGTCTTTTCCTCCGGAGAGAATGATGTATTTGGCAGAGAAAACTGTGGGATTCTCTAAACTTACCGCCGAGAAATCAACAGTTGGTAATGTGTTGTCGGAAGGTAGTGCACTCTTCACGGTGAATGTTGTGAAATCCTTTGTGAGAGCAAATTTAAGTGTCCCCGCATCATTAACAGCGGTAAGTATCGCAAATTCTCCCGACGCTGAAGGTAGTTTTCCGTATATAGCGATAACCGGATAATCGGAAGTTACTTTACTCCAGACCAATCCATCTGTTGATGTATATATGTTGTTGTCTGTATTCAAGGCATAAGCGATTGATCCAGAGTTTTTTGTTGTTGAGAAGATGGTGTTGGTTTTTACAGTGACCGGAAGCCCGGAGACTGTAAGCGGAGTCCAGTTCTTTCCATCTGAAGATAAAGAAGAGGAAGCCTTGATCATTGCCCCCGATTTGTAGTAAGTGATAAATTTCCCGCCGTGAAGAATGGTTTTTTGTTGTTCTACTGGATTGATTAGTTGATTTTGAGTGATTTTTGCCCAGTTTAAGATATAGGGGTCCTGTTGGTGAATGTTTGCTTTGAATTCGTATAACTTCACCGTTTTACCGTCTTCAGCAGTTGTTTCAATGGATTTTAACCGTTTAAAAGCGACAGAGTCTTTCCCGTTCCATAGGTAAGAACTGTCCTTGTCTTGCAGGTTAAGTACAATCCTGGGAAGGGTGTAACTTGATTTCCCGGCGATATTAAGGTAGACGCTGTCTACGTGGAAAAGATAAGGCAGAGAGTCGCGGTTGAAAATCTTGTTGTTAATCTGGTCAATAGTGAACCTCGTCCCCGTAAGTGCGCTGGTTGTGTCTTTTTTGGAGGACATGCTGAACGAATAAATCTGAGCATCGTGAGACAACTCGATATCGCTTTGCGATGAATTAAGACAGGAAGAGAATACCAGAACCCATAATAGTATAGAAGCAGTCTGGTGGAGATATTTTAATGTCATTTGTTTCAAAAAAATATTGTAAAATACGTATAAGTTCTGCAAAAGTAGAAAGATTTTTCACTTAAACCATAGCAAAATAAATATTTAAAGAAAATTTTGAGTTATTTTATTCTTTAAATGATGTTGGGTAGAGTCTAAATACTTTTTAGTAATAGCGTTATCCATAGAGATTTCGGGGGCTTTCACTCCTGAAATTAGTTTCGTTGCAGCAATTTCAATATACGCTTCGTCCCAAAGATTTTTATCTATAAAGGTTGATAAGAGGCGGGTGCCACCTTCAACGAGGACTGAATAGATTTTTTCCGCATATAAATGTTTTAGAATCTGCCTGTTGGTATCTCTGTTGAAATCAATGATGATGGGCTTGATGTTTCTTTTTCTTACTGGATAGCCTGATTGGGTAAAAACGATAACGGCCGAGTCTTCGCTGAAGATTGCTGCATTGGAAGGGATTTTGGCTTCCCTGTCAATAACAATCCGGGTAGGATTGTTACCGAACCACTTCCGGGCTGTCAGCTTTGGGTTATCCAATAAGGCTGTGTCGGTTCCCACCATTATTCCCTGCACGTGAGTGCGGAACCTATGGACAATGCTATGAGTCAGATCATTAGATATCTGTGCCGGTGCTTCTTCTGCTGTTGACCGTCGGTAATCGATAAATCCGTCGGAACTCTGTGCCCATTTAAGAATCACATAGGGACGGTTATATAATTGGTTCACAAAAAAGGCCCGGTTTAATTCTTCGGCTTCTTTTTGGAGAATACCTGTAGTTACTTCAATTCCAGATTTTTGTATCTTCTCAATACCCTTTCCCGACACTTTAGGATTCGGGTCTGAAACGGCGATGACCACTTTCGGAATTTTTTTTTCAATGATCAACTCAGCACAAGGGGGAGTTTTTCCATGGTGAGCGCAAGGTTCGAGTGAGACGTACAAGGTAGAAGAAGAAAGTAATGCCTGATCTTTCACGGAGAGTACGGCATTCACTTCGGCATGCGCCTCGGCAAACTGCCGGTGATAACCTTCACCGATAATTTGTCCGTTATGCACAATGACTGCTCCCACCATGGGATTGGGTCTTGCAAAACCTTCACCCTTTTGAGCGAGCTGCAGGCATCGGTACATAAATTTTTCGTCTGTCGTCATTTTTTCTATCTTTGTTTAGTAAAACGATCCAACAATGCAAGATGTGAAAAACTTCCTAAAAAATGAATTAAAAACTCACTTTTCGCCGGAGGAGATCAGTAGCTTAACCCGGCTGATTCTGGAAAAAGAGTTTTCGATCCCACTGGCAGATATTTTAACATGCAAATTTAACCATTTATCCGATGCAGCGGTGAAGAAACTGAGCGAAATTATCGATAAATTAAAGAATGCTGAACCCATTCAATACATTTTGGGTGAAACCGATTTTTTTGGATTACCCTTTTACCTCGATAGTTCTGTTTTAATTCCCCGTCCCGAAACGGAAGAATTGGTACAGTGGGTGATAACTTCGACAAACAATGCATCCGCAAAAATTCTTGACATTGGAACCGGAAGCGGCTGTATTGCCGTTACGTTGGCAAAAAAACTGCCTCATGCAGAAGTACACGCGTGGGATATTTCGCCAGATGCGCTGGAAGTGGCCCGAAAAAATGCGGAAAGAAACGGAGTACATTTGTTTTTCCTGGAAAAAGATATTTTGCAGGAATCTGTTTCGGATAAGATGTTTGACATTATTGTGAGCAACCCCCCTTATGTGACTGAATCTGAAAAATCGGACATGGAGGACAATGTCTTGAGGTTTGAGCCTCACCTGGCTCTGTTCGTTACGGACGAAAATGCGTTGGTTTTCTACGAAAAGATAGCGGACTTTGCCCGGATATACCTGAACAAGGGAGGGGTCCTTTTTTTCGAGATCAATCGGGAAAAGGGATGCCAGGTTGAAGCATTGCTCCAGCAAAGAGGATTCAAAAATATCGAACGGGTAAAGGATATTTCGGGTAACGAAAGGATGATAAAAGCGGTAAAAGAGTAGGGTATGGAACGAGTAGAACGAAAACCAGTTTCCGAAAAAACAGCTTACCAGCGTATGGCGAGACTCTGTTCCATGAAGGAGTGTTGTTCGTTTGACATCCGGCAGAAATTGCTACGGATGCAACTTGCTGATAATGCAGTCAACAACATTATGTCTCTTTTGTTGAAACAGAAATACATCGACGATTCCCGATATACTCGCAGCTTCATCAGCGATAAACTCCGTTTTAGCAAGTGGGGAAAAACTAAAATTGTTTTTACCCTGAGACAGAAACAAATTTCGCAGGAAACTATTGACCAGGCATTGGAGGCGTTTTCTGATGAGGTTCTCCTTCAATCGTTAAAACCTTTGTTGGAGAAGAAGCTGAAATCAGTAAAAGGAAAGTCCGAATATGAAAAGCGGACTAAGGTTATTCGTTTCGCGCTGGGCAGAGGATTTTCGATGCCGGATATTCTGGAATACCTGGGAAAAATGCCGGAGGAGAATTGAATGAGTATGAAAAGCCTGTTAAACGAATTATCGAATCTCTTTTTTCCGGAATGCTGCCCGGTTTGTAGTATTCGACTTTTGCCTTCCGAGCAGGGCGTTTGTTTACAATGCTTACATGCCCTTCCCAAAACGAACAATTTTATGGAGCCGGATAATCTTGCTGAAACTCTTTTGGCAGGAAGATTCCCGTTTGAGCGGGCTGCCACTTTCTGCGTATATTCAAGAGGAGGTGTTTTACAGCCGCTTATTCACCAACTCAAGTACAACAACAAAAAAGAAATAGGAGTGTTGTTGGGAAAACTGTTTGGCAAGGATTTGATAGGTAGTGAATTTATTCTACCCATCGATTTAATAGTCCCTGTTCCGCTGCATCCCCAGAAACAGAAAGAAAGGGGCTTTAATCAGGCGGAAACGATTGCTTACGGTTTATCGGAAGTTACCTCCATTCCTGTTTCCAGTGGTAACTTAGTGCGTGCCATTTTTAACCCCACGCAAACCCAACGTACCAAAACGCAGCGATGGGAAAACGTAAAAGGTATTTTCGATTTGTTGCATCCATCCCTGTATGCTGGAAAACATATTTTGTTGATTGACGATATCATTACCACAGGCTCAACGCTGGAAGCTTGTGCTTACGCTTTGCTGAAAAGTCCAGATATAAAGATAAGTGTTGCGACACTTGGAGAAGTGTTTTGAATGGATATTTTATTTTACCACTCATGTTTTGTGCCATTTTTTGCTTTAAAAACACTATTTTTGCATTTCATTTTTAAGTTTGGAAAATATGAATACTGTAGAAAAATTAACAGCCGAAAAGCTTCTCAAGATAAAAGCGGTCAAGTTACAACCATCCAACCCGTTTACCTGGGCATCGGGGTGGAAGTCACCCATCTATTGTGATAACAGGAAACTGATGTCCTATCCTGCCACCCGCAACTTTATAAAAGTAGAATTTGCACGGATCATCCTTGAAAAGTATCCGCAGGTTGAAGCTATTGCGGGGGTAGCTACAGGAGCGATTGCTCCAGGAGCGATTGTTGCCGATGCGTTGGGCCTTCCGTTTGTTTACGTTCGGTCGGCGCCGAAAGATCACGGGTTGGAAAATCTTATCGAGGGTGATTTGAAACCCCGGCAAAAGGTTGTAGTTATCGAAGATCTCATTTCTACGGGACAAAGCAGCCTGAAGGCTGTAGAAGCGATTCGCCAAAGCGGATCGGATGTGCTCGGAATGGTAGCGATATTTACGTACGGTTTCCCTGCGGCAGAAACCAACATGAAAGAGGCTCGAGTGGAGTTGACCACTTTGACTCATTACGATGCCATTCTGGACGAAGCGCTCTTGATTGATTATATCGCTGAATCTGAAGTGAAGACATTGCAGGATTGGCGTAGAAATCCCGAAACGTGGGGAACCACCACCAAAAAAATGAATAAATGACTGAATTTATCAGCGATGTGAAAAATATATCTCACAATGACGTGGATATCTTTCGTGTGCTCTCGGATTTAAGCAAGCTCGATTTGATAAAGGACCAAATACCTGGGGATAAGATCAGGGATTTTAGGTTCGACAGTGATTCCTGTTCGTTTCGCGTCGACCCGATTGGAGAGGTAAGGTTTTGCGTGATAGAACGGGAACCCTGTAAACTGGTCAAGTTTAAATCCGAAAACTTGCCGTTTGATGTTTTCCTGTGGATCCAACTTGTGCAGAAAGCCGAGAAGGATACCAAAATGAAAATTACGCTTCGCGCCGACCTCAATCCATTCATCAAGGGAATGGTCTCAAAACCACTGAAAGAAGGACTGGAGAAAATTTCCGACGTTATAGCATCGCTACCGTACGATAGGATTTGATGTGTCGTTTTTGTGGAACGTTTTAAACCTACGATGAATAAGATCCGGCCGTTCGTTCACTTTAAGCGTGCGTACGGTCCAACCGGATTTTCTTTTTAATATTCCCCCTTTTTTACTAGTTTTGCAACTTATTCTATTACTAAAGATTTGATGCTGATTTCAAAAAAACAGTTTTCGGAATATTACCACAGTTATTATCGTCAACTTTGCTTGCACGCCTTGCATTTCATGTGCGACACCGATGAGGCGGAAGATGTTGTGCAAGAAACATTCGTGAACTTATGGGATAAAAGGGAACAGCTGGAAACGATAAAATCGGTGAAAGCGTATCTTTATACTGCTGTTCGAAACAACTGCCTTACCCGAATACGTGACGCCAAGCCAACTACCTCTCTCGATAAATTGTCCGGAGAAGAGTTTCTTACGGAGGACGAGCAAATGGAACGGACCGAGATGGAAGCACGTATCTGGAAGATGATCGACGAACTTCCGGAACGCCGCCGCGAAATCTTTTTAATGGCTAAGCGCGATGGGATGCGCTACAAAGACATTGCCGAACAAACCGGGCTAACCGTAAAAACTGTGGAGAACCATGTCCTGCGTGCCATGCAGTCGTTACGTGCAAAAGACATCAAGGCTTATCTTTTCTTCTTTGCTTAAAATATTTCCCTTTAGAAAGAGGGATTTTATACTTTTTTGCATCTTATAAATAGAAAAAGTAATGGAAGAGAAGAAATGTGTAGAAAAATTATCGTGTCCCTTTGCCTTATTATTTGTCCTGTATTCGTTGTAAATACACAAGCCCGGGATAGTGACACAGACCTGCGAATAGGACTGGGATTTTCTACACTTAAGCAGGGAAATGTTTTTTTGGTGCTTAGTGAGTATGAACTTGATGCTAAACTGTCAGATTATTTTACAGTTGCTCCATCCATTGTGCTAAGTGTTGCGGATAAGTGGAAGTCGGATTCGGAAAAATTATTTCAAGCAAACATGAATGTTTTTTTATCTCCTTTTCGCAATAACAGGAGAAACGATTTCAGGATTGGGGGTGGATTAAGTTTTTACAAGTTTAACCAGCCTGTAATTCGCAGTGCATTCGGTTTTAATTTAATTGTTGAAGATTCTTATTCAATAAATGATCGATTTTTCATCGGAGTCAAAGCATTTATGCAGCCGTATTTTAACAGAGAATCCAGTTCCGGCGTATTGTTGAAGGCCGGAATAAATCTGTAGATTGCCAAAACTGAAAATAATGGAAAACCAGTCAAGACATAATATAGATGAGGGTATCCGGTTTGTAGCCCGGTATTACAAGCCCAATGTTTTTGATTCCCGGAAAGGATGGGGAAAGATACAAAAATACATTGCACCCGAACGCAACATTCTCGCTATGAGGATGCTTTATGGCACTGCGGCCGCTGTCGCTTTATTGCTGGTTGTAAGTGTTTTTTATTTCACGTCAAATACCGGCACAAGACTAGTAGCCAAAGCCGATAATGCTTCCTATGTGTTGCCCGACAGTTCCCGCATCGGAATGCAACAGGGAGCAAAACTGAAATACGGTAAAAATTTCGGTAAGGCAGAGCGCCGTGTTTCCATGTCGGGAGAAATTTCGTTTGCCGTTGCCCGAAACGAAGCCCTGCCCTTTGTCGTTTCCACACCCGGAGCAGAGATCCGGGTGCTCGGCACGGAATTTACCGTACTGGCCGACGACGCGGAAACCCGCCTTGGCGTGGTGTCGGGGACAGTGCAGTTTACGCCCGAAAGTCCCGTTATTCCGCTATTGTGCACCGCCGGTATGACCGTGCATTACACTTCCGTAACCGAAACCGTAAAGGTTGTTTCGCCCGGAAGCTCAATGGAAATCAACGGAAAAGACCGCTCCCTGGTCTTCAATAATACGCAGCTGAAAGACGTGGCGTTGGTTTTGTCGCACTTCTATAACGTGCAGGTAGAATTGCCGGAAGAGGAATCCACGCTCACTTTTACCTCGTCATTTGCACAAAAAAACAGTATTGAAATTGTTGATATTATTAATTTAACACTGGATACGCACTTGATAATAAAGAAGGGTTCGAATTAAGAATAAAGAGCAAAAACATTGAAATTCTCGAAACGCTATACTATCCTTGTTTTGTTGGCTGTTTGCTCCTTTTTAGGAGCATCAGCCCAGCAAAACATTACGATTAACGTTGAAAAACAGCCGGTTGCTTCCGTTCTGCAAAAGATTGAGAAGCAGTCAGGATATACGTTTTCATACAATCCGGCACTGTTGAGAAATTTTCCGCCCGTAACGCTTCAGGTAGAGAATATGTTGTTGCAGCCTTTACTGGAAAAGCTTTTTGGCAAGACCGATATTCAATTTATTATCCGCGACAATTATATTATTTTGAAAGAGCGTCAGAAGAACGTTACGATAAGCGGATTTATCCACGAATCCGGATCGCGCGAAACACTTATCGGCGCCAATGTATTTGACTTGCTTTCGCAAAAAGGAGCCGTAAGCAACAATTTCGGTTTTTTCAGCCTTTCCCTTCCCCCTGGAGAAGTCCGTTTAAGGGGAAGTTACGTAGGATACACATCGCAGGAGATAACTTTTGTTGTGGATAACGACACGGTTATCCATTTTTTTTTAGAGCCTACTTCTTTGCTTAAAGAAGTGGTGATAGAGGGTAGACAAACCGGACCACTACATAACGTCGAAACCGGAAAGATAACACTTACTACGCAGACGCTGCAGGCTTTGCCTTCTTTTTTGGGAGAAAAAGATGTGATTAAAACCCTGCAACTTTTGCCGGGGGTGGCCGCCGGGACCGAAGGTGTGGCAGGTATGTACGTGCGGGGTGGAAATTTAGATGAAAATCTCTATTTGGTGGATGGGAATCCGCTTTATCACGTGAATCACCTGGGTGGCATGTTTTCCACATTCAATCCTGAGGCGGTGAAAACCATGGATTTTTATAAAGGCAGCTTTCCTGCGCGTTATGGCGGTCGTCTTTCGTCGGTAGTAGATGTGCGTATGAATGACGGCGATATGAATAAACTTGGCGGCACGGCCTCTATCGGGTTGATTTCATCGCGATTTAATTTTCAAGGTCCGTTAGTGAAAGAGAAGACTTCATTCAATGTTTCTCTTCGCCGTACGTATTTAGATTTAATCGTGCGCCCTGCATTATATTTTGTAGGGAAGAAAGATGAAAAAGATAATCCCGATGATTATAACAGATCGGATGTGGGATATTTTTTTTATGATTTCAATGTCAAAGTCAATCATAAGTTTTCAGAACAAAGTCGATTGTATTTAAGTGTTTACGACGGAAAGGACAAGCTCTTTCTAAATATGAACGCCAAAAGTGAAGGTTCTTACAATTTAGATTCGGATAACAATTCTCCTAATCCGGCATTCAACACACATCACGAAATAAATAAGAATAAAACCAATTTTGACACCGGTTGGGGCACGCGAATGGCATCGCTCAATTGGGCCTATGCTATTAACAATAAGTTGTTTAGCAATGTTACATTAATTTACAGCCGATACTCGTCGGATATTGTAATGAAATCGAGTAGCGAAAAAGAATTAACTCTATCGGAAGAGAATTCGGACAAGATTGAGAGACGGGTCGATAAAACAAAAGAGAATACTCATTACCGTTCCGGAATTCAGGACATAGGTTATCGCCTGGAGTTTGACTATACACCGGTGAACAATCATTTTATTCGTTTCGGGACATCGTTGTTGCACCACCGGTTTCGCCCCGAACAAAGCGGAATTACCTTGATAACAGAAAACGATACAGAGAAGCGAAACGATACCGTTACTTTTGCCAACGAACGAGTTTTGGTAAAGGAACTTTCGTTCTATGCTGAAGATGAAATGATTTTGAACGAACGCATGAAAGTGAATGCGGGCGTACATTTTTCTGGATTCCTGGTGCAGGGAAGATCTTATATCAGCGCACAGCCACGTCTTTCGGCACGTTACCTGCTCAATAACGATTGGTCGGTGAAAGTATCGTATGGCAAAATGAACCAGTATGTACATTTGTTGCAAAGCAGTAAAATAAGTTTGCCTAACGATTTGTGGGTCCCCATCACAAAAAATGTAAAACCGATGGTCTCACATCAGGTTTCAGGTGGACTTTTCGGGCGTTGGCGCAGGTTTGACCTTTCATTGGAAGGATATTACAAATCTTCCAGGAATCAAGTGGAATATAGGGAAGGTACGTCCTTGCTTTCGGGTAATCTTAATTGGGAACAGCGTATAACTCAAGGATTAAGTAAATCATACGGAGTGGAAATGATGGCGAGCAAGACTTTCGGAAATACTTCGGGGTGGCTGGGCTATACGCTATCGTGGTCGAACCGTCATTTCCCGAACGGTGAAATAAACCGAGGACTTGTCTATCCGGCGAAATACGATAACCGCCACAAAATAAATGCGGTAGTGATGCGCAGATTCGGGAGGAAATTCGATGTGAGCACGTCTTGGATATATTCTACCGGTAACTGGGCTACGCTGGCAAAGCAAAAGTATATTAACAACATGGGAGAGGAAACAGATTATATCGATAAACTCAACAACTTTAAAATGCCTTCCTATCACCGCCTCGATTTAAGTTTCAATTATTACCGCCACAAAAAGAAAGGGCGGTTGGGAATTTGGAATTTAAGTATTTACAATGCGTATTCGCATCACAATTCGTTTATTCTGGTGCCCGCTACCGAGGCCGAGTTTTTTACTCGGGAAGAGAAACAGGACAGGAGTAAACCGGTATTAAAAAGTTTGTCGATTTTCCCTATTATCCCATCATTTTCTTACACGTATAAGTTTTGACCGACTGTATCGGGTGGTTCATAGGTCTCTCGACACGTGAAGAAAGTAGAAATAAATAGAAATATAAAATTCAAGACAGATTCTAAAATGAAGAGAAAATATATTTCGTTTCTGATAACAACGATTCTATTGCTGTCGTGTGAGCGTATGCTTGAAGTGAATTTTTCCGATGAAAAGCCGCTTATTGTGATGAATGGAGTTGTTGAACCCGATAAGCCAATAAGCGTTGCTGTCAGCAAAAGTTTCTTGTTCACCGATACCGACAGCACTGCGCCTTATTTGAAAGATGTTTCGGTGGAATTGCACGTTAACGATACATTTGTTGAAAAACTGCAACGCTTCACCATAGATACTGCCAAGTACCGGGCTCGAAGAGGAAATTCTTATTTCCGTTCCGAGTCACACGTTAAAGTCGGCGACCGGGTTAAGATTAAGGCTTCGGCACCAGGCCTCGAGACCGCATGGGTGGAGACCGTTATTCCCACACCGGCTGCGATTGAAAAAGTGGATACGGCAACGTTTTTCGTACCGGCAACAGGCAACAATACGTTCGGATTCTACTGGAATCCATACGGCGAGTATTCCTGGAATTCAGACAGCGGATGGGGGTACGGCGGATATTATATTCCAGTTCCGGAAATATTTTACGAGCCGTTTTATCGGAGGATGCGCTTGCATATTGGGGTTCGAAAACAAAAAAACGATGTGGCACATTATTTTCTTTTGAGGATCATTGCGGAAAATACGGAGTATAAAGATTATCCTTTTAACTTGCCTGTCGAAACACAGGATGATCCCATTTTTGCGAGAGATCCTAAAAACCTTTTTCTAGAAAAGCTGTTCAATAACAATTACTCCACAAATAGTTCATCTGTTTTTACGGATAACTTGTTTACAGAGAATGCCTATACGTTAAATGTCTCCACCGGAGAACTATACACGGTGAAGGTGGAACACACCAAACCGGAAAAGGAGGGGGAGAAACCGGAATATTTAAGTCACGAAGTGAAAAATCCGCCAATCGAGGTGTGGATTTACACGCTGTCTCACGATTATTATTCGTACCTGAAATCGGTTGAAAAGTGGAATTACGACGAAGAGTTTGATGTTATCTCCGAACCTAGGGTTACCTACTCCAACGTACACAACGGAATCGGGTTTGTGGGATCTATGTCATATACATCTAAGCGCATTCAGATACCACCTTATCCAGGCGGTAAAAACACTGTTCCAAGGTAAGCTTTCTCACAGAAAGAAGATGCTTGCCCCGGCAATACTGATTACTGCCCCGATTACCTGGCGGGCGGTGATTTTTTCGTTGAACATGATGGCCGAAGGCACAATGATAAAAATGGGAACCAGTGCCATCAACGTAGCGGCAATGCCGGTATGGGTATGCTGCACGGCATATAGCGATAGCGTTACGCCCACGAACGGCCCGAAAACAGCTCCCAGGGTGATGGACTTCATGCTTGTCCGGTCTTTCACGGCCAGGGAGACCCTTCGCCACCGTTTCAGAAAAGTGACCAGCAAAAAGAAGCAAACAAATCCGAAAATAGCCCTTATCTGCGTTGCCGCAATGGCATCGTAATCGCCCATCCCTTTTTTACTCAACACCAACCCGACGGCTTGCCCTAAAGCGCCGCCAAGCGCATAGAGGAAACCCTTGAGCGGAATATTGAGTTTCAGTTTTTTGCCAGCGACGGCAATCATAATTCCCGAAATGCTGACAATAATCCCCAGGATACTTTTTACTGGCAGTATTTCCGACAGAAAAAGCCAGCCGATAATTGCCGTTATCATCGGCGCCAGGCTCATGATAAGCTGCGAGGTGCGCGAACCGATCAGGGTGTAGGACTTAAAGAGGAACAGGTCGCCCAGAAAGAAGCCCACCACACCTGATAACCCTAGCCAGAACCAGTTGTACGGAGTGGCATCCATAGGGAAGAACATCCCGCGGGTGAAGAACGTGGTGACTCCCAGAAACAAAATTCCCAGGAAAATCCGGATGATGTTTACCGACAGCGAACCGACTTTCGCTCCCGCTCTTTGAAAAAAAAGGGCGCTCAGCGTCCAGCAGATTGCCGTCAGTATCGAAGCGATCTCGCCAATATGTGATTGAAAAAGCATGAAATGTAATGTGGGCTGTATTTGTCCGAAAAATCATGCAAAGGTAGGTGAATATTGAGAATTTCCCATTAATAATTGGCAATAGATTTTTTCAATTTTTGTACCGCAGCCTCCACCGATTTTTCACTTCCGAGCAAGGAGACGAACTTACTGCCGATAATGGCTCCCGAAGCATGTTCACAAGCCGCATCGAAGGTGATTTTGTTGGAGATGCCGAACCCGATAAGCCTGGGGTTCCTGAGGTTCATAGCGTTAACGCGCTTAAAATATTGCAGGTTGTCTTCCCCGAAACCGGTTTTTGCTCCGGTAACCGATGCCGACGAGACCATATAGATAAACCCGCCAGTATTTTTGTCAATTAAACGGATGCGTTCTTCCGACGTTTCCGTAGTGATGAGCATGATCATACGCAATCCGTGTTTTTCGGCAACGGCTTTATACTCCCTCATGTATTCGGCAAACGGTAAATCGGGAATGATGATCCCGTCGATCCCGCAGCGTTGCGCTTCGGAGCAGAATGTGTTAAAGCCGAATTGAAGAATGGGGTTCAGGTAACCCATCAATACCAGAGGGATCTGCGCCGACGAGCGGACCCGCGAGAGTTGCTCGAAGAGCACCCGAAGGCTCATGCCGTTCTTGAGTGCCTGTGTCCCCGACGCCTGGATGACGGGACCGTCTGCCATAGGGTCGCTGAAAGGGATGCCTATTTCAATCAGTTCCACACCGTTTTTTTCGAGCGATTGAATGACCGGAACGGTGTCACTGAGGTTGGGGAATCCGGCCGTGAAATAGACGGATAAAATGTTGTTCTTTTTTCGTTGAAATAACTCATCTATTCTGTTCATAATTATT
>ENA-UOOR01002306-UOOR01002306.1-fermentation-metagenome-genome-assembly--contig:-NODE-2306-length-19572-cov-6.478403_pt1 | contig 19572 bp, 16 predicted proteins | sample MGYA00245780_ERZ724029 | MGnify/ENA primary metagenome ERZ724029 (study PRJEB28704, sample SAMN03018315) | fermentation metagenome | biome: anthropogenic terrestrial biome; feature: soil; material... | reverse complement strand
GCGGACTGCCCCGGGGGGAACCGGGCCGGGGACCGGCGGCCGCGGGGTCAGCGGCGCCGGACCAGGAACCGGAGGCCTCATTCCCGGGGGCGCAACCGGCCCTGGCACCGCCGGGCGGGGCGCAGCCACAGGAGCGGCGCTGGCGATTGCTGCAGGAGCAGGCGCCGCGGGGACGGGCGCTTGGGCGACTGGCTGTGCGCCCAGGACCGGCCGCAGCAGGCTCGGCATCGGGGCAGAGGCCGGCAGACCGACCAGCTTGTTGACCCGGTCGATGAGCGCCTGGCTCTCGAAAGGCTTCTGGATGTGCCCGTCGGCCATCGCGGCCCTGGCCCTGCCCTCGTCGAACGCCTCGAAGGTGCCCGCGAGCAGGAGCACCGGAATGTGCTGGAGCGCGGGGTCGGACTTGATGGCCTCGCACACCTCGTAGCCGTTGCGCTTGGGCATCACCACGTCGGCAAGCACGACGTCGGGCAGAAGCTCACGCGCCTTGGCGACCGCGTCCTCGCCGTTGTCGACCGCGGTGATTGCGTAGTCTTCGCTCGCGAAGGTGATAGCGACCACCTTCTGGATCGTGATGCTGTCGTCAGCCAGCAGAAGCTTCTTGGGCATGTAAGGCCCCTCGCACCGTCGAGATTCGCCACCGAAAAGTCAGTCTAAGTACCGTCTACCAGTCGGGATTGTCAAACAATCGGAGCCCGTTTGCGCCTGCTCGCCGAAGGCCTCAACCCGCCCCCGGAAACCAGGCGTCCCACGCCGGAAAGAAGATGGCCCTCCCGTCGCCATCGGTGCACACCTGGCCACCGGGCGCCGGCTCCGGTCGGTCTGCAAATCCCTCCACGACCCCGATCACCCGCCGGGCGGCGACTCCGACGGCGCTACCGGCGATATCCAAGGCCACCGCCAGGTCGCCGCCGCCGCGGGCACGGCCCGAGAGCAGCCCGAGGTCGTAGATGGGCAGCAACGACCGCTCGTGGTGCAGCAGCCCGAGGTGACCCAAAGGCGCCTGCGGCACCGGGCAGAGCCCGGCGACCCGCAGCACGCCGGTCACCAGGGGCAGCGCGGTGCCGACAAGCTCTCCCTCGCCCGCCTCGAACACGAGCGCTCGGACAGGCGGACTGGTCGGCTTCCCCTCAGGGAGCCCATCGAGAGCAGCCTTGGGCGGTCGACACGGCTGAAGCTCGGCGAGCTTCTGGGGAACGAGCTCGAGGACCAGTCCGGAGCCGAGGAGCACCGCCCCACGGATCAGCGCGCCGGCCGGCGCCTGGAGGGCAGCGGGCAAGTGGAAGAACGGGGCGGTGGCAAGGTCTGAGACCCCCTCGACCGCGTCGACGAGCAGCGCCCGAGGCGGCGCGTGATCGAGCACGAGCGTGACGGCGCCCAGCCCCCGCTGCGCCCGCTTGCCGAGCAGCCCAGAGAAGTCCTCGGTCACCAGGCCCCGACGCGTGGCAGCCCCCTGCTGCCCCGGTTCGGGCGGAGGCGCAACCTCCAGCACGGACGAGGCAGGCAGCGCCCAACGGGTGCCGGCGCCCCGAAAGACCAGAGCGAGGCGCTGCGCCTTCGTCAGCGGCTTTTCGCCTTGCATTGCGCCGCCGAGCCTACCACGAGCCCGCGAGTTGCGGCAGCGCGTTTCGCGGCTAGAATCGCCCACGGATTTGGCAAGACACCCACCTCCGGCAAGCCCGGGGCCCCGGACCGTGCGCCCCGCAACCCGCCTCGACACGCCCGATGACGAAGACCCGCATCCTCATCGTCGACGACGACCGACTCGCCCGTCAGCTCTACGCCGAATACCTCGCCGAGGCCGGCTACGCCGTCCAGGCCGCCGCCGACGCGCTCGAGGCGTCCCAGGCGCTTGCCACCGGCGCCTTCGATGTCGTCGTCACCGACCTCATCCTCCCGGACCAGGACGGCCTGTCCGTGCTCGCCGAGGCCAAGCGGCGCGACCCGGGAGTCGAGGTCATCGTGATCACCGCGGTCGAGCGGGTCGAACCCGCGGTGCGCGCCATCAAGAGCGGCGCGGCCGACTACCTCGTCAAGCCCGTGCCCCGCGAATCGCTGCAGCTCTCGGTCTCCCGCTGCCTGGCGACCCGGCACCTGCTGCAGGAGAACGCGCTGTTGCGCCAGCACCTCGCGCTGGTCGAGACCGGCCAGAGGCTGGCGACCACGCTCGACCGCGGGCGCCTGCTGCCGCTGGCCGCCCGCGCGCTGTGCGAGACGATGCTCGCTCGCGGGGCGCTGCTGCTGACGCGCCGTCCGGACGGGCGCATCGAGCGCGCGGCGGTCGAGGGCTTCGAGCCCGGAGAAGCCGAGCGCATCTACGGCCAGGCGCTCGCGCAGCTCGAAGGGCTGACCGGCCGGGAGAGCGAGCTGGAGATAGGCGGGGAGACCTTCCGCCTGCTGCTCGCCGAGGCGGCGGGCGAGGTGGTCAGCGTCTGCCTGTTGCGCGCGGCGACCCGCGACGCGCTCGCCGCGGCGAACGCGCAGTTCCTTTCGAGCCACCTCGCGCTCGCGCTCCAGAACATCAATCGACTCAGCGCCGCCGAGGACCTTGCCTACCTCGACGACCTGACCAAGCTGTTCAACCTGCGCTACCTGCACCTGGCGCTCGACCGCGAGATCACCAATTCGCGCCAGACCGGGGCGCCGTTCTCCGTGCTCTTCCTCGACCTCGACCGCTTCAAGGAGGTCAACGACACGCACGGCCACCTGGTCGGCAGCAAGGTGCTGGTGGAGATGGCCGGGGTGCTCAAGGGCTGCGTGCGCGACCTCGACATCGCTGCCCGCTTTGGCGGCGACGAATACGTCCTGCTGCTCATCAACACCGACGCCCGCGGCGCCATGCGGGTCGGCGAGCGGGTGCGCCGCTCGATCGCGGAGCATCGGTTCCTGGCTGAGGAAGGCCTCGGGCTGTCGGTCACCGCCTGCATCGGAGTGGCCACCTACCCCGAGCACGCTCAGAGCAAGGCCGAGATTCTCGAGCGCGCCGATCGCGCGATGTACCGGGGCAAGGAGTCCACCCGCAACGCGGTGTACCTGTCGACCCTCGAGGCTCCCTCGGTCGCGCGCACCGGCTGAAAGCCACTCGCGAGTCGGCCGGCCTCGGTGCGAGGGGTTTCGCTACCGCCTCTTTCAGGCCTGCCCGAGCAGGTCCGAGGCGTCGCCCTTTCCCTGGCGCAGGATCTCGACCTGGTCGCCCACCAGCGAAATGATGGTCGACGGCTCGTTGTGCTGCGTGCCCGCGTCGAGAATCAGCTTGAGCCCGTGGCCGAAGACCTCCTGGATCTCGTCCGCGCCGATCATCACCTGCCCCTCGCGAGTGGCGGCCGAGGTGGTGACGAGCGGATGGCCGAGACGCTCGGAGAGCCCGCGGGCGACTTCGCAGTCAGGCACGCGGATTCCGACCGTCTTCTGCCGGGTCTGCATCACCTCGGGCACCAGCTTGGTCGCCTCCAGCACGAAGGTGAAAGCCCCCGGGGTCAGGTGGCGAATCACCCGGTAGCCGTAGTTGGAGACCTTCGCGTAGCGGGCGACCTCGGTGAGATCGGGGACGATCAGCGACATCGGGCGGCGCCGGTCGTGTCCTTTGAGCAGGTAGAGCCGGTCTATCGCACGCTTGTCGTGCATGTCGCAGCCCAGGCCGTAGTAGGTGTCGGTCGGGTAGGCGACCAGGCCGCCCTCGCGCAAGGCGACGACCGCCCGTTCGAGGACTCGGGGCTGCGGATGAAAAGGATCGATGGCGAGGATCGGAGCACCCATTTGCCGCAAAGCTAACACAGGCTGCCTCCGATGGTGACCGGGTGCTAGAGTGCGCTCGACCTCAGGCTTTCGAGGGCCCGCAAGACGGAGACGACATGACGCTGCTCGCCGGTGACGTGGGAGGAACCAAGACCGCGCTTGCGCTCTACGACGGCAGCAAGGTGGTCCGCCGCGAGGTCTTGCCGAGCGCCCGGTTTGGAAGCCTCGAAGCCTTGGTTCGCGAGTTTCTTGGCCCCCGCCACCAGATCGAGCGCGCCTGTTTCGGCGTCGCCGGCCCGGTGAGCCAGGACGCGTGCCGGGCCACCAACCTGCCCTGGGTGATCGAAGCTCGAGGCCTCGAGAAGGACCTCGGCATTCCCAAGGTCGGGCTGGTCAACGACTTTTACGCCCTCTCGATTGGCCTGCGCGAGTTGCCCGAGAGCGACTTCGCCGCGCTCAACAGCGCCCGCCCCGATCCGCGCGGCCCCTGGGTCGTCATCGGCGCCGGCACCGGCTTAGGTCAGGCGGTCTTGCTGAAGACGGCCGACGGCTTCGAGGTTCTCGCCTCGGAGGGCGGCCACACCGATTTCGGGCCGCGCAACGAGCTCGAGATCGACCTGCTGCGCTTCTTGATGCTGCGTTTCGGGCACGTCTCCTACGAGCGAATCGTCTCCGGGCCAGGGCTGCTGAACATCTACGAGTTCTTGCTCGAGCGGGCCGTCGCCCGCGAGCCCGCCACCGTGCGCGAAGCCATCGCCGGTTCGCCCGAGCTCGCTCCGGCCATCATCTCCTCGCGGGCGCTGGAAGAGCCCGAGTCGCTGTGCGCCCAAGCGCTCGATCTCTTCGTGGAGATCTTCGGCGCCGAGGCCGGCAACCTCGCGCTCAAGGTCGTCGCCCGGGGCGGGGTCTACGTCGCCGGCGGGATCGCGCCGAAGATCCTCCCCAAGCTGCTCGACGGCACCTTCATGAAGGCGTTTCTCGACAAGGGCCGCCTGGGCCACGTCCTCGAGGCGACGCCGGTGCGCGTGGTGCTCAACGCGGAGGCCGGCCTGGTCGGCGCCGCGGCTATCGCCCGGCGGCTCTGACCGACGGCACGCTGAGCGCGGGGCAACTCGCTCGGGTCGGGTCGAGGGTCGAGGCGGGCCGCGAAAGCCCGGGACCGCACGGTTCGCGCTCCGCTGGCGTCGGTGCGCATTTGCGCGCCCTGGCGATGGATTCGCGCGCTTTGACAGTCCCTGCGAACAAGGTCGAATTCAGTCGCCCCGCCCGCCGCGCCGACACGCCGCCGCACGAAGGCCGGCGCTTGCGGGCGGCGGTCGGCCGTGTCCAGGTCGACCATGAAAGCCGGGGGCGGGCGCGCTGCAAACCCCGCCCCCGGCACGCCTTGGCCCCGATGGCGTTCGGCTACTGGTTCTTCTTCGCCTGCTCGATGAGCTGCTTGACCTTCTGGCCGCCCTTGTGACCGATGGTCGAGTAGAACTCGCTCCCGCGCTCGGCCTTGACCCTCTGGCCTCCCTTGCGACCGATCTCCTCGTAGAACTCGTGACCTCGCTTCCGGGCAACCGTGTCGCCGCCCTTCTTGCCGATGGCGCTGAAGAACTCAGAGCCACGCTCGCTCGCGACCTTCTCGCCACCTAGCCTTCCTGCCTCTCCGACGGTCATCGGGCGCTTGGGCTTTTCCTCATCGGCCATGGTCTCTCTCCTTCACCGACCGACCCGGCCGCCTCGGCCAAGGCTGGTCACCTTCCCTCCAACCACGCTGTGCTCTTCGCGGGCCCGGCCGAAGCGGGCCTAGCCCTCCTCTTGCTCGCCCCAAAGGGCGGGCGCGAAGCGGGGCGCGGGGTGCCGCTTACTCCTTCTTCGTCTCAGCCTCACGGGCCGCGCGCTTGCCCTCCTCGATGAGCTCGCGCACCTTCTGGCCGCCCTTCTTGCCGATCTCCTCGTAGAAGGGCGCCCCGCGCTCGGCCTTGACCGCCTCGCCGCCCTTCTTGCCGATCTCCTCGTAGAACGCGGCCCCGCGCTCGGCCTTGACCGTCTCGCCGCCCTTCTTGCCGATCTCCTCGTAGAATTCCCGGCCCCGCTCGGCCTTGACCGTCTCGCCGCCCTTCTTGCCGATCTCTTCGTAGAACTCCCGGCCGCGCTCGTCGCGAACGGTCTCGCCGCCTTTGCGACCCGCCTCGGCCACGGTCATGCTGCCCTTGCGTTCCTTCTCAGCCATGGTTCGCCTCCTCGAGAAGACCGCGACCTGCGCGGCTTCCCCCTCCCCTACACCGGACGCCTCCCGTGGGCTGGGCGTCCCTCTCGCGCTGCGGCCTGCCTCGCGCCCATCCGCGCTCGCTGCCTGCGGGCCCGCGCGGCGACATAGCGGGCGATGTCGAGCGCCATGTCCTTGCCGGTCGCCCGGAAGATCATGTCGAAGGCCGGATTGCCGTTGACCTCGATGACCTGCGGGCCGCGCGGCCCGGTAATGACGTCGATCCCCGTGTAGTCAAGGCGCAGGGCGCGGGCAGCGGCCTCGGCGACCGCGGCCTGCCTTGCGGTCAGCCGCAGCGGGTGCGCGCTCGCGCCGCGGGAGATGTTGGTGCGAAATTCGCCCGGCCCGGCCCGCCGCTCGACGGCCCCGACCACCCTGCCCCCGACGACGAAGACCCGCGCGTCGCAGCCGGGATTGGGCACCCAGGCCTGCAGGTAGGCCGCCCCGTGGAGCGCGACGTGCTCGGCGGCGCGCTGCTCGCCCGCTCGTCCCGGCACCAACCTCTGCACCCCTTCGCCCAGCGAGCCCGCAAGCGGCTTGAGCACCACCTCGCCCATCGAGCGCAAGATGGCGACGGCCTCGGCGGCCGACTGGGCGATTGCCGCCTGCGGGGTGGGCACGCCGGCTGCGCGCAGCAACAGGCTCGTGCGGAACTTGTCCTGGGCGTCGAGCAGCGCCCCGAGGCGATTGACGACCAGCGCCCCGGCGGCCTCGAGCGCGCGGTAGATGCAGAACTGCGCATCCGCGTCGCCGCGGGGCGACATGCCGCGAACGAGCACGAAGGCGTCGTAGCTGGTGTGCCCGCGTGCGCCGTCGCTCACCTGCAGGCCGCGCCGGCCGAGGCTCGCCGCGAGGTCACCCGGATCGACCGGGATGGACTCCCCATGCTTTGCCAGCGCTTCGATGATTTGTGCGCTGTGCCAGTCCTCGGACGGAAACGCGGTGACCACCGCGAACCGCAGGGCTTTGCCTCTCACGCTCCCGCCACCTCACCGATGCCCCATCTCCTGGTCCAAGTTCCCGCGAGTGAAGCGTTTTTTCAGATCGAAACTTGCTCACGCACCGTGCCAATGCAAGGCAGCCCGTCCTTCCAGCGGCTTGGGCACGCTGCCCCCTCACCGTCTCGCTCTCGGGCTTGCGAGGCACGAGGGGCGCGCGAGCGGCCCGGCGCCTGCCCCGGGGACGCTCCCCCCCGGCGGTGCGGGCAGGAATGCACCCCAGCCGCCGGAGGCTCGGATCAGGTACCGGCGAGCAGGCGCCCGGTTCCTCGCCCGTGTTCCCGAGCGTGCAAATCGCGCCAGGGGGCCGGAATCGGCCTCAGGGCGCATCGAGGGGCTCAGGCTTGCTTTCGTAGGGCTTGCGAGCCTCGCCCGGCTCCACGGGCCACTCGCGGCCCCCTGGCGGCCGATCGGCCCTCCGACAACCCGTCGAAAGGGCGATGAGCGCCGAGCCCGCTCGCCTTCTACTCGATGACGCCTGTCGCCTGCAGGAGGAGCACCTGACTGCCGCGGGCGGCGCGGAGGGTGACCAAATCCTGCTGCGGAGGCGAGGTGTCGGTTTCGGGAGCACCGTCTATCCGAAGCGAGCCGATCACGCCCTCGCTCCAATCGTAGAAGAGCGTCCGCCAGACGCAGCGCTCGGAGCTCGGCGAACAGGCGCTGCCCGTCGCGGCGTCGACGAGGAGGCGCTCGAGCCCGAAGCCGTAGGCGTCCAAGATCGACGGGTGTCGAAAATCGATCGCGCCCTTGGTCGCCGTGTGCGTCGCCGAGAGCGCCAGCCCTTCGGCGGCAGGCCGGTTGAGGTTCCGGTCGGTGAGATGGGCCTGAAGGGTCCTCGAGGCGCCCTTGGTGACGCTGCCGAAGTCCGCGGGCTCGAGCCGCGAGGTCGCGAGCATGGGATCGCCGGTGAGCAGGATGCGCGTCTCTGCCCATACGGTGGCGTCTCCATCCCAGAGGCCGTTGGGCCCGTCCCACTCGCCGTCCGAGTCGCTGTCGACGAACCACTCGAAAGCTCCACGCGTGCCGTCGTCGTCGTTGTCCACGAACGGCTCGGACTGGTCCACGAAGAGCTCGCCCGAGTCGTAGGCTCCGTTGCCGTTCGCGTCCTGGAAGTACTCCTCCCCGCCCTCCACCCAGGCGATGAGGGTCGCCAGGCCGTCGCGCGGGTTGCGCACCCGGCTCCCCTCGGCGACGAAAGGCTCCGCGCTGCGCGCCAGAGGCAACTGCGTGGGATCCGGGCCGAGCGGCTCGACGTCGTTGGAAAGCGAAGAGAAGCCCGCCAACTCGAAGGTGAACGTGGCGCTCCCCTGCTTCGAGTTGTCCCCACCGAACCGGTAGGGATCGACCTCGACGCAGGCGTGCGCAATCCCGACCTCGTCGGCGAAGCAGACGCGTGGCCCGTGAGGGACGAGGTTGTTCAACCGGTCGAGCACCTTGACCGTGCACTCGACCTGCTGCGCTGGAGAACCCCATTCGAGCACGGGCAGGTTGAGCGGGCGGCAGCCGAACCACATCCCTTGCGAGGCAGGACGAACCAGCGTGACCGCGAGCGTGTCGCTGTAGGTCGGCGATTGGGCCGGAGCCAACGTCGCGGCGACTCGGAAGGCGCCGGTGCCGTCTCCCGCGACCAACGCGGCCGAGGCTTCACCTTCCGAATCCGTCGGCGCCGAGGGCGCCGTCGTCAGCCCGCGAGGCGAGTCAGGAATCCGGAAACCGACCACGACGCCGGCGGCCGGACGCCCTCGCGAATCGACGAGCCGGAAGACGGCCTCGGCCCGCTCGTTCCATCCCGAGCCGCGGACGCCGAGGATGTCGCACGGCTCGCCCGCGCAGAGCGTCTCCACGTAGCTGAGCTCGCCGAGCGCGGCGATCTCCACTTCCGCCGAGGCGGTCAACCCGGCCAGCGCCTCGACGGTAATCCGCGCGCTCCCTTCGCTTCCGTCCTCGACCAGCACCGCCTCGGCCCGACCCCGCTCGTCCGTCGTCGCCTCGAGCTCGCGGGAACCGGCCCCTCCGGCCTGCGCGGCCAGCCGCCCGAGCGTGGTCGTCATCCTGAGCGGCTGGCCCGCCATCGGCGCGCCGTCCGCGCCGAGTAGCAGGGACGAGATCGTCGTCGAGTCGGCGATGCCCAGGTAGATGGCGCTGCGAGCGGTTTCGACCAGCAGGCTTGGCTCGCCGACTGTCCCTCCATCGAACCCGGCGTCCCCATCCGCTCCGGCGTCTTCTAGGCCGGCATCGGGCTCTTCGAGACCAGCATCGGGAATCGGAGCATGCGCTTCGACGAAGACGACCTGCAGCGTTGCCGAGGCCCCGTTCCAGCTCGCGCGGATCGGTCGCGGGCCGACGCATCGCGGGTCCTCTCGCGCGTCGCAGCCAAAGTCGACCGTCGCCCTTCCATTGGCGAGCTCGACCAAGGCGCTGGCCTCCGAGAAGTCGAACCGCCCGAAGTCGGCCTCGAACCGCACGGTGCCGTTACCCGGGCTTCCGTCCTCGTTCATCGCAACGGCCGCCACAGAAAACGTGCTCCCGTCGGCGGCGACGTGTTCGGGATGCGCGACGAGCACGAGCTGCGGCGCGCCGTTCGGGCAGGCCGCGAGAGCGCCCAGGATGGGCAGGAGGCTGGCGAGAGCCCGCCGGCAGATCCGATCGGTCGCGCGCTTCATCTGCTCCCCCGGTGAAGAGTGGATAGAGCGGATTGTCGAATGCCGGCCGGAGCGAGGTCAACGCGAGGGGCTTTTCGGCGCCGCTTTCAGTCGACGATCGCGCTGGCGAGCGCGTCGCGCTCGGCGACGAAGCGCACGATGCCCGAGGCGATGCCGTCGGCGATCGCCTGCTGGCGCGCCGGCTCCTTGAGCTCCTGCTCTTCCCGCGGGTGCGACAAGAACGCCGTCTCCACCAGCACCGACGGCATGCGCACGCCGAGCAGCACGTAGAAGAGCGCCTGCTTGACGCCGAGGTCGCGCCCCTTGCGCCTGCCGTCGCCCATCGCCTCGACGACCCGGGCGTTGATCGCCTTGGCGAGCCGGGTCGAGTCCTCGGTGTTCGCCTTGGTGGCCAGGTCGGCGAGGATGAACTGCAGGTCCGACAGCGAGCGCTCGCTCGAGGCGTTCTCGCGGGCCGCGAGCCGGATGGCATAGCGGTCGGAGGAGACGTTGAGCGTGTAGGTCTCGGTCCCGCGCAGCTTGCGGCTCTTGTTCGCGTTGCAGTGGATGCTGACGAAGAGGTCGCCCTTCTTGCGGTTGGCGAAGCGGGCCCGGTCCTCGAGGGCGACGAACTTGTCGGTCTCGCGGGTCATCAGCGCCTCGAAGCCCTCGGCCTGCAGCTTGTCGCGCAGCTTCAGCGCGATGGCGAGCACGACGTCCTTCTCGCGCGTCCCCTTGGGGCCGATGGCGCCGGTGTCGTGGCCGCCGTGGCCCGCGTCGATGATCACCCGCTTCACCTTCAGCCCGACCTGCACCGACAGCGGCACCGAGGCGTGCGCCACCTCCTCGAGCTTGGCCAGCCGGGCCCTGTCGAGCTGGCCGTCGGCGGACGCCTCGTCCTCGGCGGTCGGCTCTTCCTCTGCCCCGTCGACCGTTTCCTCGTCGCCGCTCGCGACGAGCGCGATGCTCTCGAACAGCCGCGCGCGGCGGCTGCCCTCGTCCTCTTGGGCCTTCGCTCCCTTGGGCTGCGGCCTCTTCGCGGGGGCCTTGGCGACCTTGGGCTTGGAGCGCCCCGGAATCTCGACCGCTTGCGCGCGCTCCTCGCGGGTGACCGGCCCGAGCGCCTTGAGCTCGCGGCGCGCCTCGGCCTTCAGGTCGCCGTTGAGGGCGATCGCCGCCTCGAGCTCGGCCCGCGCGGTGGCGATGTTGCCCTTGCGGTCCCGGAAGATGCGGGCGCGCTCGAGGTGCGCGTCGTCGGCGAGGTTCGACTTCGGGTAGACCGTGTAGAGGCGCGCCCAGGCCTCGATCGAAGCGGCCAAATCCCGGCGCGCGAGCGAGACCCGATAGAGGTCCGAGTAGAGCTTGGCGACGTTGTAGAGCGCGTCGGCGGCGCGCGGGCTGCCCGCGTGCTTCTCGGCGACGCTCTCGAACCTCTTCGCGACCTTCATCCACTGGTCGCGGTACTTGCGCCGCTTCGGGTCCTCCTTGAGCGACAGATATGCGTCCTTGGCCGCGAAGAAGGCCTCGTCGGCGCTCGAGGCTTTCGCAGCGGCGGCGAGGTCGGTCGGAAAGGCGAGGGCGGCCACGGCGGCCAGCATTACAAGCGATCTCAGCATGGGCTCGGCTCCCCGCTGGGCATGTAAACATGCGACACCCGGGCCCGCAAAATTTCAGCCGAAACGCCTACTTGGAGCGATCGCTACAGGCCTGTTTTCAGGTGTTTGCGCGCCTCCATCGGGACACGGCGGTGCGTCCGGCCGGCCGCGCATTCCGGGGTAGGCGGCCAGGGCCGTCCTGGGCTAAAGGTTGGCCTCAGGGTTGCTTTGTGGACTCTGGGCAAGCACGCGCCGGCGCTCGACCAGCCGCCCGCGGGAGACCAACCGAAATGCTCGTCATCACTGCGCTGCCACTCCTTGCCGCCCTCGCCGGCGCGGCGCCGCCCTACGTCGAGGTGGCGCTGGCGCGCCGCACCGGGGTCTACGGCGCCGAGCTGACGCTGCGCGAGGCGGACCCGCGCCTGACCGCCCTTTGCTTCAATCCGGTCGGCTACGAGCTGAAGGAGCTCGAAGCGGCGCGAGAATCGCTCCTCGCCCGACCGGTCTGGCTCTACCTCGGCCCGCGGCGGGTCGCGCAGGGGCGCATCGAGGCGCTCGATTCGGCGGCCGACCCCTTCGGCCCCTGCGCAGTCGCCGCGCAGGCGAGGTTCGACGCGCCCGTGCCGCTGGTCGCCCGCAGCGACGTGCTCTGGGCGAGCACCGAACGCTACGAGTCTTCGCCGCGCAAGCCGGTAGCCCGAGAGGCGCCCGAGCGCGCCAGACATGCGCTGCCTCCCGAGCTTGCGCAGGCCTGCCTGAAGAAGACCGCACAGAGCGCGCGCGGCACCTCGGCCGGCACCTACGTCGGGCTCGTCTGCCCGGTCGACGAGCTCGAGCACTCGGCCGTCGTCCTCGTCCCGAAGCAAGGCGAGCCGCGCGTCGTGCTGCTCGAGCGCGGAGAGCGCGGGCGCCTCACGCTGGTCGACGTGCTCGACCCCAAACAGCGCCGCGACCATCGGCTGGTGCTCGAGCGCGAGCTGCCGGCCGGCCGGCGCGTCGAGCTGTGGATGTCGGACGGAGAGGTCGCCTCGCCGATGGAGGCCGAGCTGCTCTTTCTTCAGAGCCTCGAGCCCGAGCCAGAGCCGGCGGCAGTCGCCGGAGAAGAAACCGGCGAGTAAGCGCGGCTACTGCAGCTCGAGGAGCTGTTCGAGCGTCTTCTGATCGGCCGAGGGGAACTCGTAGTCGTCGAGATCCTCGGCGGCGACCCAGCGATGCTCGTGGATCTTGATGTGCCGGATCTCCCCGCCGAGCAGCCGGCAGCGATAGACGCGAAAGTCGATGTCGTAGTCCGGGTAGGCGTGCTGCACGTGCATCGCCTGCTCGCCGACCTCGACCCTGATGTCCATCTCCTCCTTGAGCTCGCGGGCGAGCGCCTGGGAATCGGTCTCGCCCGGCTCGACCCGGCCCCCGGGGAACTCCCAGAGCAGCGGCAGGGTGGCGGTCGGCATGCGCTGGGTGATGAGGTACTTGCCGTTGCGCTCGATCATCGCGCCGACCACCGTGATCTTCCGCCGCATACCTGCCTCCTGGAAAGGTTGACCATTATACATACTGCGCTGGGGTCGGCCGGAAGGCGGGGCTTCGGGCTGCCAATGGGCGACACGACGCTGCGCTTCGGGCGGCGGCGGCGTTCTCTCCCTCTCCCGCGGGCCGTCAGGACGGCGGCGCTCCGCACTGTCACGCAGCGCAGGTTGGTAGGGGCGCATGGCAATGCGCCCGTCCAGGAATCGAGCAGATGGACGCTCCCTCCCTCGTTCGCCGGCCGGCCGAGATCAAGTCCGCGCCCCTCTCGCTTCTGCTAGGGTGCGCCGTCAAATGAACGACAAACCGCTCCGAGTCCTCGTGGCGATGGGCACCCGGCCCGAGGTGATCAAGATGGCGCCGGTGGTGCGCGCGCTTCGCCAGCGCCCCGCCGACTTCCAGACCATCGTCTGCGCCACCGCGCAGCACCGGCAGATGCTCGACCAGGCGCTCGAGGTCTTCGACCTGAAGCCCGACATCGACCTCGACCTGATGGCGCCGGGCCAAGACATCTACGACGTGACGGCCAAGGTGCTGCTGTCGATGCGCCCGGTGCTCGCCGAGCACGCACCCGACGTGGTGCTCGTCCAGGGCGACACGACCACCGCCTTCACGGTGGCGCTGGCGGCCTTCTACGCCCGCCGCCGCGTCGGGCACATCGAGGCCGGCCTGCGCTCGGGTGACAAGTTCCAGCCGTTCCCCGAGGAGGTGAACCGCATCCTCGCCGGCGGCCTGGCCGACTTTCACTTCGCGCCGACCGCGGGCGCGCGGGCCAACCTGCTGCGCGCCGGCTGTGCCGAGGAGGCGATCCTCGTCACCGGCAACACCGTCATCGACGCGCTCTACCAGGCGCTGCCGCGCGCGCGCGAGGTCGCCGGCATCCCCGGCCTGCGGCTCGATCCGTCGAAGCGCCTCGTCCTCGTCACCGGCCACCGCCGCGAGAACTTCGGCCCCGGCGTCGAGTCGATGTGCGAGGCGCTCGCCACCCTGGCGAAGACCCGCGAGGACCTCGAGATCGTCTACCCGGTCCACCTCAACCCCAACATCAAGGGACCGGTCTTCGAGCGGCTCGGCAACCTGCCGCGCCTGCACCTCATCGAGCCGCAGGCCTACCTGCCCTTCCTCTGGCTGATGGACAAGGCCTACCTGTGCCTGTCCGACAGCGGCGGCGTGCAGGAGGAAGGCCCGGCCATCGGCAAGCCGGTGCTCGTGATGCGCGAGGTGACCGAGCGGCCCGAGGCGGTCGACGCCGGCGCGGCGCGGCTCGTGGGCACCGACCGCGAGCGGATAGTCTCCAGCGTCGTCGAGCTGCTCGACGACCCCGAGTGCTATCGACGCATGTCGACGGCGGGCAGCCCCTACGGCGACGGCAAGGCCGCCGAGAGGATCGCGAGCTTTCTCGCCGAGCGGCTCGGCTGACGAGCGACACGGCGGGCGCCCGCGCCCCGGTCATCTCGAGCCCCTCGGCAAGCTCGGGGAGGCGGAGTCGAGAGGCCCCTTCGACTTCGGCCCGCCCCCCGCTCACCTCGAGCCCCTCGGCAAGCTCGGGGCAGGCGGAGTCGAGAGGCCCCGACTTCGGCCTCGCAAGCTCGGCCTACGCTCGGGGTGACCGGGGCCGGCTCGGGCTCTTGATCTCCGACTCGGCTCGACCTCCCCCGCCCTACTCCGGCCGGTCGTACTTGTCCGCAATCGGCGGCCGCTGCTCGGGCATCTCCCGGGCGAGCACGAACTTGACCCCCGCGGCCGCCACGCCGACCGCCAGGGTGGCGATGGCGGCGAAGGCCACGAGCCGCTTCCAGACCGAGACGGTCACCTTCTCGTACGGCGAGCGCGCGCCGTCGAGCTGGTGGCCCGCGACCCGGTCCTTGTAGTCGGCGCAGATCTGCTTCGCCGAGCCCTCCGCGAGCACCTGGCCGTGTGAGATGAGCACGGCGCGCTGACAGATCTTTTCGACGAGAGGGAGCGAGTGGGTCACGAAGATGATCGTGCAGCCCTTCTTCTGGAACTCGAGGATGCGCGCGTACGACTTCTCCTGAAACGAGTGATCGCCCACCGACAGCGCCTCGTCGACGATGAGGATGTCGGGATCCACCTCGGCGGCGACCGAGAAGCCGAGCCTCGCCAGCATGCCGGAAGAGTAGTTGCGCACCGGCTCGTCGATGAAGGGCCCGAGCTCGGCGAACTCGATGATCGAGTCGATCTTGGCGTCGATCTGGCTCCGGGTCAGGCCCATGACGATGCCGTTGATGTAGATGTTCTCGCGCCCGGTGAAGTCGTAGTGGAAGCCCGCCCCCAGCTCGAGCAGCGCCGAGACGCGCCCCTCGACCCGGATACTGCCCTCGGTGGGCACCGCGGTCTTGGCGATGAGCGACAGCAGCGTGCTCTTGCCCGCGCCGTTGGGCCCGACCAGCGCGACGGTCTCGCCCTTGCGCACCTGGAAGCTCACGTCGCGCAGGGCCCAGAAGTAGTCCTTCTCGACCTTGGCGAAGGCCATCCGCGCCGCGTCCCTGAGCAGGATGGTGCGGTGCCGGTTCATCTCGTAGCGCTTGCCGACGCCGCGGGCCTCGATGACGACCGGCGCCTCGACGAGCACCGGCGCCGAGCCGTCCCTCGCCCCCTCGAGCGGCGCCTGCTGGGTCGATTGAGTCATTTCGCTCCGGTCGCTCACGTCCACACCTGGCACACGGGTCGAGCTCGCTGGTCTGTCCCCTGCCCCGTCGCCGGCGCGCGAGCTCTTCGTCTCCGCGAGGCGCGCCGGTCGCTATAGGTAGTCGGCAAAGCTGCTCTCGTGGTGCTTGAAGACTGCCGCGCCGACCGCGAACGTCAGCAGCGCGGAGATCGTGCCGGCCCCGAGCAGCATCAAGCTCGGCGCGTTGCCCTCGAGCAGCACCGAGCGGTAGCCCTCGACCACGCCCACCATCGGGTTCCACATCAGCACCCGGTCGTAGGGCGCGGGCACGAAGCTGAAGGCGTAGAACAGCGGCGTCAGCCAGTACATCACCAGCAGCGCGCTGTTGAGGATGTAGTGCGTGTCGCGGTAGCGCACGTTGAGCGCGGCGACGGTGAGCCCCACGCCCACGATGAAGACGAGCTGGACGGCCAGCAGCACCGGCAGCCACAGCAGGTTCAGGCTCAGGTGGAAGGCCTCCGGGAAGTAGAGAAAAAGCGCGGCGACCAGCATCAGCTCGATGAAGAAGTGGCGCAGGTGCGAGAAGACCACCGCCAGCGGCAGCATCAGCCGCGGGAAGCTCACCTTCTTGACGAGCTGGACGTTGTCGAGCACCGAGGTGGCCGCCCCGTTCACCGAGTTGGCGAAGAAGCGGTACGGCGTCAGCGCGAGCAGCAGGAAGATGGGGAAGAAGGGCTGGGCGACCTTGAGGATGTGGGCGAAGACGATGGTGAAGATGACCACCATCACCAGCGGGTCGGCTATCGACCAGAGCCGGCCGAGCGCCTTCGCCTTGTAGCGGGACTTGAAGTCCTTCTCGACGAGGGTCGCGAGGACCTCGCGCTTGCTGATGAGCTCGCCAATCATGCGGGCGATGCTTCTATCTGAATTCGCACGCTGCCGAAAGGCTTACGCGCCGATCAGGCGCTCGAGCTGGCGCACCCGCACCTTCCAGCTATTCCCGGCCAGGAACCGGGCGACCTCCTCGGCCGGAGGCCGGATCCCCTGGGCCCGCGCGACCTGGTCGACGAATTCGCGGGGGTTGCGGGCGACGAGCACCGCCGGCAGCTCGCGCACCTCCGGCAGGTCGAGCGAGACGACCGGCCGGCCCATCGCCAGGTACTCGAAGGTCTTGAGGGGAACGGGCGAGCGGGCAAGCCGGTCGGGGCGCCACGGGATGAGGCAGACGTCGCTGTGCGCGAGGTAGGCCGGGATCTCGGACTGGGGGCGCAAGCCGAGGCAGTGGAGGTTCGGCAGCCGGGTGCGAAGCTGGCCGCGATGGTCGCCGACGAGCACCACCTGCGCCTCAGGCCGGGCGCGCGCCAGCGCGAAGACCGACTCCCAGTCGAACCCGTCGCCCCACATCGTGCCGACGTAGGTGAAAACCGCCTCGCCGCGCGGCAGGTCGGCCGGGCGCTCGTAGTCCCGTCCAGCGACGAAGAGCCGGGTGTCTACCGCATTGGGCACCAGCGTGACGTCGCGCCCGGTGCGCTGGCCGATCGACTCCTGGATCCCACGGGCGCTGGCGATCACGAAATCGACCTCGGCGAGCAGACGCCCCTCGACGCTGCGGGCGTACCACTTGCCGTCGAGCAAGCCCTCCCAGTCCTCGGTGCAGTCGTAGATCGTCCGCGCCCCGCGGGCGCCCAGGTAGCGGGTGCAGGCGCGAAACTCGGCGAAGGGGATCTCGCAGACGGCGACGATCCTTTCGCGCGCCTCGCGCTCGAGCGAGAAGCGGCGCGCGCTGAACTCGGCGAAGTGGATGTGGGTGAGGCTCTCGTGGGCAAACGAGCGGCGCCGCCGCCGGTACTCGCGCGAGGGGAAGCGGTAGACGTAGGTGACCCGATGGCCGCTGTGGAGCAGCTCGTGGGCGATCTGCGCGGGCCGCTGGCCGCCACCGCTGTCGGTCATTGGCACGCCGGCGAGGATGAGGAAGTGCCAGCCGCTGGTGCGGTGCGACAGCGTCGTCGCGCGGGTGACGAAGGGGTCGATGCTCCCGAGCTTCCAGACCTCGTAGAGCGACAGGGGCAACGCGCCGATGGCGGCCGCGCGCGCCTCGGCCCGGACCCTGCGCGCCAGGCCCCGCGCCGGCTCGGGCGTGAGCTGAGCGAGCTGCTGGGCGAGCCGACCGAGCGGATCGGTGCGCGAGGGCGAGAGGCGGGGCGGCACGTTCTTCGGGTCGGGCAACGGTGGTGTGGGAAAGGGCTCGGGGCGCATCGGATCTCCGCGACAAAGGCTCGCCCGATGGTCATGGCCCAGTTGCGAGGCCGGATGCAAGGGGGCGGCGAGTCGGGGGAATTGGAGGATGGACGGCGGAGCTCCCCAACAGAATGGAGGACGAAGCTCCAGCTTCGTCGTCGTGCGAGATGGCGGAGCTGGAGCTCCGCCGTCCATCCGCTTTCTATCCGCCGTCCATCCGCCGTCTATCCGCCCTCCCGCCCGCGCACGCGCTATCCTGCCCGCCAGCTACCAAACACCAACCAGGAGAGAACACGTGGCCACCCTCCAGTTCCTCGGCGCCGCACGCACGGTCACCGGCTCGAAGTACCTGCTCGAGGTGAACGGCAAGCGCCTGCTCATCGACGCGGGCCTGTTCCAGGGCAAGAAGGAGCTGCGCCTGCGCAACTGGAGGCCGCTGCCCGTCCCTCCCGACCAGATCGACTGCATCGCGCTGACGCACGCGCACATCGACCACAGCGGCTACCTGCCGCTGCTCGTGCGCGACGGGTTCGGCGGCCGGGTGCTCACCACGCGGGCGACCAAGGACCTGCTCGGCCTGATGCTCCCCGACACCGGCCGGCTGCAGGAAGAAGAGGCGGCCTATGCGAACAAGGAGCGCTTCTCGCGGCACGATCCCGCCAGGCCGCTCTACACCGAGGACGACGCGCGCCGGTCGCTCCAGCAACTCGACGGGATCGGTTACCACGAGCGACGCGAGGTCTTTCCCGGCGTCTGGCTCACCTTCCGGTCCGCGGGCCACATCCTCGGCTCGGCGACGATCCAGGTCGACATCGAGGAGCCGGGCAAGCCGCCGCACCGCGTCGTCTTCAGCGGCGATCTGGGCCGCTACGACGCGCCGGTCATCCCCGACCCCGAGCCGGTGCCCGAGGCGACGACGCTGCTCGTCGAGAGCACCTACGGCGATCGGGTCCACGGCGAGACCTCGCCCAAGGACGCGCTGTGCGAGGCGATCAACGAGGCCGCCGAGCGCGGCGGCGCCATCGTCATCCCCTCGTTCGCCATCGAGCGCGCCCAGGACCTGCTCTACCACCTGCGCGAGCTCGAGAACGAAAACCGCATCCCCATCATGCCGGTCTACCTCGACAGCCCGATGGCCGTGGACGCGACCCCCTTCTACACCCGCCACGTCGAGGAGCACGACGAGGCGATGAAGGCGCTCGTCGACGGGGGCAAGAAGCCGCTGCTGACCCGCCGCAGCTTGTTCACCCGCTCGCGCAAGGACTCGATGGCCATCAACGACCAGCGCCGCTGCATCATCATCTCGGCCTCGGGGATGGTCACTGGCGGGCGCATCCTCCACCACCTGAAGCACCGGCTGCCGCAGGCGCACAACACGGTCCTCTTCGTCGGCTACCAGGCCGAGGGCACGCGCGGCCGCTCGCTGCTCGACGGGGCGAAGGAGGTCAAGATCCACGGCCAGTACGTGCCCGTCGCCGCGCAGATCCGCGTCATCCGCGGCTTCTCGGCCCACGCCGACTCGAACGAGGTCTTGCGCTGGCTCGACGGCTTCGCGGGGCCGCCGCAGCGCGTGTTCTGCGTCCACGGCGAGGGCAAGTCGCTCGACGCGATGAAGGCGAAGATCGAGTCCAAGGGACCGGGCTGGAGCGCGCAGATCGCGGCGTATACGGAGAAGGTCGAGCTCTGAAGGTCGCCTTCGCCCGGCGCAACGCCGGCGCTCCGACCAGAACCGCGCGAACCGCTTCGCGAGCCGCGCCAGGGCGAGCGGCCCGCTGACCCAGGGTAAACGCGGGGGCAGCCGGGACCGCGCCGCGGCGTCGCTTGCTGGCCCGAGGGCCGGATATTGCCCGGCCCCCCAATTGGGGGAGGAAAAGGCCGTCCGGACCGATGCGGACGGCCATTCGGGTGATTCGGACGGCCTTCGGCGTGATTCGGACGGCCTTCGGCGTGATTCGGACGG
>ENA-UOOR01002300-UOOR01002300.1-fermentation-metagenome-genome-assembly--contig:-NODE-2300-length-19658-cov-24.331123_pt1 | contig 19658 bp, 17 predicted proteins | sample MGYA00245780_ERZ724029 | MGnify/ENA primary metagenome ERZ724029 (study PRJEB28704, sample SAMN03018315) | fermentation metagenome | biome: anthropogenic terrestrial biome; feature: soil... | reverse complement strand
ATATCTGTTAACATTTGTAATTGATTGTCATAATCTATATAAAAAAGGAGTTTTTTCATGCGAATTATAATAGATGGAGATGCATGCCCGCAGAAGGTAAGAGAAATATGTGAAAAAGCTGCCAAAGAGTTTGGAGTTGGTTTGATAATTGTTTCAGACATTGATCATTATATAGTCAGTGATTTTGAAGTTGTTGTTGTCGAACGGGGAAGAGAGTCCGTTGATTACAAAATAGTTCAAATGTTTAAGCAGGGAGACATATTGATAACTCAGGATTACGGACTTGCGAGCCTTCTATTGGGAAAGGCTTCGGCAATAATTCATACAGCAGGATTTTTTATAAATAAAAATAATATAGACAGTCTGCTCCAATCCAGATATATAAGCGAAAGAATAAGAAAACAAGGGGGAAAGACAAAGGGACCGTCAAAGAGAAGAAAAGAACAGGATGATAATTTTAAAAAATGTCTGTATAAAGTTTTAAGAGAATATATGTCAAACAAAAATAAATAGATTGTTATTGCAATAAATACCATGTTATTCCGGACGGCACGAGAAAGATGCCCTACCGCTGTTTTTCAGCGTTCTTCCTGAAAAACAGCGGCAGGGCATTGCAAAGCGGAATCTCATACCCAATACCTATTCCATTAAACTTCCCAACACATCATCAACAATTTTCGCAGATGAAGATTTGTTGTACATTTTTTTCATGTTTTTACGCATGGCAGACAACAGCTGAGGATTATTTATTAAATCGATTGTGCTGTTGACAATTTCAAAAGAATTATAAGCTATGATGCCTGCACCTTTTTTTTCAAAATATAATGCATTTTCCTTTTCCTGTCCCGGCACCGGCTTGATGATAATCAGAGGAAGCTGTACAGCCAATGCTTCCGTTAAGGTTATTCCTCCGGGTTTGGTAATCATGCAGCAGGATATTTTATATAACTCATGAATATTTTCAACAAATCCAAACACTCTTAAATTTTTAAGTCCTAAGGATTCCAATTTCATTTTCTGCAAATTATTATTTCCGCAAACTACTGCAACCTGGATATTTTTATGTTTACATAATTTTATGCATACCTTTTTTATATCTCTGAATATACCAAATGCTCCGGAGTTTATAAGTACAATACTATTTCCTCTTTTAAAATTATATTTTGCATGAAGCTTTGATATATTGTCGATTTCTTCAAAAGCCTCCCTGACGGGAATTCCCGATACCACGATTTTTTCGGTAGGAATATTCATTTTTTTAAATTCTTCCTGCAATTCATCGGTTGCAATATAAAATTTGTCAATTTCCTCGCTTATCCAAAGCTTATGAGCATAATAGTCGGTAATTATGTTAAATACAGGGATGTTCTTGCCTTGGGCATTCTTGATTTTCAATGATGCCAATATTGGGAATGTGTTAATTATAACATCAGGTTTAAACCATTCCGAAATTTCCTTTAGTTTTGAAAATCCGAAATTTCTGTACAATTCCACTACCCTTTTATCCGTAAGTTTTTCTGAACCATAATACAGCTTTGAATATGTTTTTCCGAAATCATAACTTTTTATATATGCTTTTTTTATAGCTTCGGTTATTTTGGGATGAGTTTCAGTAAACAAATCTACAACAACCACATTATTATAACCTTTTTTAATAAATGCATTTTTTATTGCTGTTGCAGCCATTTTATGGCCGTTTCCAAAAGGAGCTGTGGTTATTAATATATTCTTATTCATAATACCTCCAAGATTGTTTTTATTGTTGTTCTGTTTGTACTCTGGTTTAAATATTATAATATATATCGTTGATTAATAAAAGAGTATATTGCTAATATTCAGGGAGGAAGTATGCATAAAGAATTTTTGGAAGCCTTTTTATTGGTTTTTATTGCTGAAATGGGTGATAAAACACAATTGATGCTGATGACCTTATCCGCTAAATATACAGTAATTCAAATGCTTGCGGGTATATTACTGGGAGTTCTTTTAAATCACGGAGCTGCCGTATATGTAGGATGCTTTATATCTAATTTTACAGATGAATATCTTCTTCAGCTATTTGCAGGCATTATTTTTATAATTTTTGGAATAATTACAATTGTGTATGAAGAAAGTGGGGAGAAAGAAAAGCATTACAATTTAGGACCTGTAATTACTACAGCTCTTACTTTTTTCTTAGGGGAAATGGGAGATAAAACTCAGCTTACATGCATGACTTTGTCCATGGATGCCCGATTTCCTTTAATAGTTTTGACAGGCTCTGTTGCGGCAATGCTGTCCATAGGCTTTTTGGGAATTATTATCGGAACATCATTGACTAAATATTTCCCTTCTTATATAATAAAAACAATATCCGGACTGATATTTATAATATTTGGAATAATGAGGCTGATAGGATAAATGAATATAAAATACATAAAAGACAAACTAAAAAATACTAAACCAAAGCCGATTGATTATGATGTAAGCTTTGCAGTGCTGGTGCCGATAATTGAAATTGACGGAGAATTAAATTTAGTATACGAGGTAAGATCCAATACAATTACACAGCCCGGAGAAATTTCATTCCCGGGAGGAAGAATCGAAGAAGGTGAAAGCCCTATAGAAGCCGCAATAAGGGAGACTTCAGAGGAACTGCTGTTAAATAAAGCAAATATTGAAGTGATTGCAGAGCTTAATTATGCTTCAAGCAAAAGCGGTTCTTTTGTATTCACATTTTTAGGACTGATTAAAGATATGGATGAATATGAAATAGATTATAACATTGATGAAGTTTCCGAAGTTTTCTTTGTTCCATTATCATTCTTTTTGGAAAATGAGCCTGAAAAATACTATATGAATTATTATCCGGAAGCCGATAAGGATTTTCCATACCATATGGTTAACAACGGAGAGGATTACAACTGGGGAAAAATCAGATATCCCGTTTATTTTTATAAATATTACAATTATATAATATGGGGCTTAACAGCAAAAATTACTTACAGCTTCATTAAAGAACTTACGAATGGCAACCGTAATGGGGGGAAAATCAATGAAAGCTAATATATTCAACATACAAAAATTTTCTGTCCATGACGGGCCTGGAATCAGGACAACCGTATTTTTTAAAGGATGCCCTTTAAAATGTATATGGTGCCACAATCCGGAAAGTCAAAGTTCTAATGATGAAATTTTATACGATAAAAACAAATGCACCTTATGCGGCAACTGTGTGAGAGAATGTAAAAATAATGCTATAGAAATAATTAACAATAAGCTTATTACAACGGACGAGTGCTCTTTTAATGGGGATTGTACTGTTTGCTGCATAAATGGAGCAAGACAAATTGCAGGAAGAGAATATACCGTAGATGAAGTTATGAAAGAAGTATTAAGGGACCGGGTTTTTTATAAAAACTCTAAGGGCGGTGTAACATTGTCCGGCGGAGAGCCTCTAATATATGCAGATTTTGTTGAAGAACTTTTAAAAAAGCTAAGGGAAGAAAATATACATACGGCGGTTGACACCTGCGGGGCAGTTAACTTTGAGGTTTTGGAAAGGGTATCAAAATATACGGATTTATTTTTATATGACATTAAATCAACGGAGGATGATAAACATATACTTTATACAGGCGGTTCAAATAAGAATATTATCGATAATTTAAACAAGCTTTCACAAATACATAATAATATAAATTTAAGGCTGCCCTTAATAGAAGGAATCAATGCCGATAAAAACCATATCATGGCAATTATGGAGTTAATAAAGAATACAACCATTAAAAAAATTAATTTGCTTCCGTATCATGATATAGCAATACATAAATATGAAAAATTAGGCAGAAGCTATAACTTTTATCAAATGAAAAAACCAACAGACGTGAAATTGAAAAGCTTTGAGGAAATGTTCGAAAAAGAAGGATATATAGTAAAAATAGGAGGATAATATGCTGGGATATACCGAAAGAACCAAAAAATTAAGAGAATTAAGCGTCGCTTCGCAGACGGCTGTAAGCTTGGAAAGGGCGTTATTGGAAACGGAATTCTATGAGAAATATTATGGCACAGTGGAAACCCCTGTATTAAGAGCATTTAATTTTAAAAATTTAATGGAAAATAGAAAGCTGTATATTGGGGAAGATGAACTTATAGTAGGAGAGAAAAGTGAAGGACCTCAGGTGGTTCCCACATTTCCGGAGCTGTGCTGCCATACTGTGGAAGATATGACGGTAATGAATGACAGGAAGTATATCAGCTTTAAAGTTAAAGAGGAAGATAAAAAACTGCAGCAGGATAAAATTATTCCATATTGGGAAAAACGTTCCGTCAGGCATAAAATTCTTGAAGCAATGACACAGGAATGGAAGGATTGTTATGTTGCCGGAATGTTTACGGAATTTATGGAGCAGAGAGCTCCGGGACATACGGTTGCGGACGGTAAAATTTACGAAAAAGGATTCCTTGATTTTAAAAATGAAATTGAGGAAGAAGTAGAAAGGTTGGATTTTATAAATGATCCCGATGCTTATGATAAAAAAGCACAGCTTACCGGTATGGCAATATCTTGTGATGCAATAATTATATACGGTCAAAGATATGCAAAGTATGCGAGGGAATTAGCATCAAAGGAAACAAATCCAAAAAGAAAAGAAGAATTACTGTGGATTGCAAATAACTGTACAATAGTGCCTGCCCATAAGCCGGAAACTTTTGCCCAAGCATTGCAGATGTACTGGTTTGTGCATGTAGGAGTTACAACGGAGCTTAATACATGGGACTCATTTTCTCCCGGAAGACTTGACCAATATATTTATCCCTTCTACAAAAAGGAAAAAGAAGAGGGTACAATTGATTACCATAAAGCAAGGGAGCTATTGGAGTGCTTTTGGATTAAATTTAATAATCAGCCGGCTCCGCCAAAGGTAGGAATAACCTTAAAAGAAAGCGGTACTTACACAGACTTTGCAAATATAAACACAGGAGGCATCAATCCCTATACCGGAGAAGACGGTGTTAATGAAATATCCTATATGATTCTTGATACAATGGATGAAATGAAGCTTCTGCAGCCAAGCTCCAACGTTCAGATAAGTGTTAAAACTCCCGTAGAATTCTTAAAAAGAGCAGTGGAGATTTCAAGAAAGGGCTGGGGTCAGCCCGCATTCTACAATACGGAGGAATTAATTCAGGAGCTTCTAAATGCAGGCAAAACATTGGAGGATGCTCGTTTCGGCGGAGCCAGCGGATGTGTTGAAACAGGCTGTCACGGTAGGGAAGCCTATGTTTTAACGGGATACTTAAATGTTCCCAAGGTATTGGAGCTCACTTTAAACAACGGCTTTGATAAATATACCGGCAAGCAGATTGGAATACAAACCGGAAATCCCGAAGCTTTTAAAACCTATGAAGAGCTTTACAATGCTTTTGTTGAGCAGCTTAATTATATTGTAAACATTAAAATTGAAGGCAACAATGTAATAGAAAAAATCTTCGCAAAGCATATGCCTTCAACATTTATGTCGGTATTGACGGATGGCTGCAAGGAAAGCGGCAGAGATTACAATGCAGGAGGCTCTAAATACAACACAAGGTACATTCAAATTGTAGGAATAGCTACTATAACCGATTGCTTGTCATCAATTAAATACAATGTATTTGATGAGAAAAGAATTAACATGCTTGAATTGCAAAATGCATTGAACGAGAATTTTAAGGGGCATGATAGTATTAAAAATTTAGTATTAAATCACACTCCCAAATACGGCAATGACGATGATTATGCGGACGATATAATGGCCGATATTTTTACTAAGGTAAGAGATTTAATCAGGGGAAGAAAGACTGTGTGCGGAGGGATATACCAAATTGATATGCTTCCTACCACATGTCATGTATACTTCGGCTCTGTAATGGGTGCTTCTCCAAACGGAAGATTAGCCGGGAAGCCCGTATCAGACGGTATATCACCCGAAAAAGGCGCAGACATTAACGGTCCTACGGCAGTTCTTAAATCCTGCTCCAAAATGGACCATACTTCCACGGGAGGAACATTATTGAATCAGAAGTTTGTACCATCTTCAATTGCGGGCGAGGAAGGTCTAAAAAATGTATCATCACTGATCAGGTCATATTTTGAGCTGATGGGTCATCATATTCAATTTAATGTAATAGACAAAAAAGTTCTTTTGGATGCACAAAAACATCCTGAAGAATACAAGGATTTAATAGTAAGAGTTGCAGGGTATTCAGACCACTTCAACAATCTTGAAAAAGCGCTGCAGGATGAAATAATAGAAAGAACGGAGCAATCATTTAACTGAAGAAAATGATTGATTGGAAAGGAAACAAATGAACAAAAAGAGTGCTGTTTTTATTGTCGCATTTCTGATGGTTGTAATTGTTGTATTTATTATTAACAGCAACAATAAAAAGCAATTGACCGAATATGAAATTGAATGGCTTAAAAGCCAGGATGCAATAATTTATGCTGCTAATGAAAGTGCTCCCCCTTTACGTTTCGTCGATAAGATAGATAACCAATATAAGGGAGTAGTTGTTGATATTGTAAACCTGCTGTCCTTGGAATTGGGAACTGACATTCAGACTGTTCCGATGAAATGGGATGATGCCTTACTGTCTTTAAAAGAAGGGCACACCCATCTATGCGATATGTTTATAAACAAAGAAAGAAGTCAGGATTACCTGTTTACTGACCCTATCTATAACCTGCGAACTGTTCTGTTGACAAAAACAGATGAAAACATTGAAATTGAAGATATTAACAATATGAAAATTTCAACAGAGTTAGGTGACTATGCTAATAGCTATTTAAAAGAAAATTATCCGGGAGCGGAATTAGTATATACGCACAATGTAGAAGAAGCTTTTGAGCTTTTCTTAGAAGGTGAAGTTGATGCAGTTATAGGCGATGAACCTATAATAACATTTTTGCTGGTAGAACGAAATGATAGTCTGAATCTTGAATACTCAAATATAATTTTATATGAAGAAGAAGTTGTTTTTGCCGTTGCAAAAGATAAACAGATATTAGTTCACATTTTAAATAAGGGAATAAATCAATTAAAGTACAAGGGACAATTAGAAAAAATACAGCAAAAATGGTTTGGTATATCTACACCCTTAACATTTGAGGTAAATCAGTCAGAAGTTATAAGAAAAATAGTCATAACGGCAATAGTAATAGGCAGTGCCTTAATACTTATATTATTATATAACTTTCAATTGCAGGAATTAGTGAAAAAAAGAACCGAAGAATTAGAAAACAGCCGTAATGAGCTGCAGATAATATTTGACGGAATATCCGAATTTATGCTTGTTGTGGATAAAAATAAAAATGTTTTAAAAATAAATAAGAGTTTGGCGGAGTATTTTCCGATTGTTAAAGAGTATACAATCGGAAAAAAGTGTGATTTATATATTAAAAAATTTTGTAATGATTGCAGCAATTGTTTAATAGAAGAAGCATTCGGCAATAAGAAAAACATAAAAAAAGAAGTTGTGGCGGAAAATGAAGTATATGAGATGAATTTTCAACATTTGAAGGATATAAATAATACATTGCTGATACGTATAAAGAATATTACATTAGATAAAATTAATAGAAACAGAATACTTCAAACTAACAAAATGATTGCGGTTGGACAATTAGCTGCCGGAATGGCACATGAAATCAGAAACCCCTTAGGTATAGTAAGAACGCAAAGCTATTTATTGAGAATGAATGATAAAATTGAGGATGCGGCATTAAAGTCTCTCGATTTTATTGATTCAGCCGTCGGCCGTGCAAGTAAAATAATTGATAATATATTAAGCTTTTCACGACTTTCAAACAATGAAAGCAAAATAATAGATATTAATCAAATGGTATCGAAATTAGTTGAAATGCACAATGATGCCATTAAAAAGAATAATATAAATGTTAAAATCGAAAGCAACATTATAGATGAAATAAAAATTAATGGGGATAGCATAGAGCATATTATATTAAATCTATTGTCAAATTCCGTAGATGCAATGGAAAGCGGCGGTGATTTATTCATAACAACACATATTGACAATAATGATTTAATTATAATCTGTCAAGATACAGGCAGTGGGATAGATGATAATAGCATAAATAACATATTTAATCCGTTTTTTACAACTAAGGAACTGGGAAAAGGGACAGGCTTAGGTCTTTTCATTGTATATTCCGAGGTTGAGAAATTAAACGGCAAAATTGATGTCAGAAGTAAAATTAATGAAGGTACAATATTTACAATAACTATACCTTTAGAAAGGAAGAGCAGTTAATGGCAGGTATATTTAGAATTTTAATCGTAGATGACGATGCCGATTATAGAGAAACAAACAGAATGCTCCTTACAAAAAAAGGTTACACAATAGATGTTGCAGCCTCTGCAGAAGAGGCATATAAGTTAATGGAACTTGATTATTACTCCTTAATAATCAGCGACATTATGATGCCGGGAATAAATGGTGTGCAATTCTTGAGGGAAGTAAAGGAAAGGTATAATAAGAATATCGAAGTGATAATGGTTACAGGTTACGGCAGCATTGAAACAGCAGTACAATCAATGAAAATAGGAGCCTTTGGATATTTTATTAAAAGTCATAATCCCGAAGAGTTGATAAATGAAATTGAGAAGGTTCATAAAATTTTTTCTCTTCAAAATATGAATGAAATAAACAAAAAAAGCACGAAAAGCAAATATCTTTATACAAGCAGAAATAAAGAAATGCAAAATGTATACGAACTGGCAATAAAAGTAGCAGACAGTAATTCCAATGTTTTAATATCCGGAGAATCGGGTGTGGGGAAAGAAATTATTGCCAACATGATTCATGATAACAGCAGCAGAGCAAATATGCCCTTCATACCCATTAATTGTCAATACTATTCGGCAGGATTAATAGAATCAGAATTGTTCGGACATGAAAAAGGCGCCTTTACAGGAGCCACTTCAATGAGAATAGGTCATTTAGAAGAAGCTAACGGGGGAACTGCCTTCCTTGATGAAATAGGAGACATAAATGAAGAAACTCAGGTTAAGCTTCTTAGGGTTTTAGAAACAAAGCAAATAGAAAGAATCGGTTCAAATAAGTTAATAAATGTTGACTTCAGGCTGGTTTCGGCTACAAATAAAGATATGAAAAAGGCGGTTTCGGAGGGGAAATTTAGAGAAGACTTATTTTTCAGAATAAATACCATTGAAATAAAAATACCGCCCTTAAGACATAGGAAAGAAGATTTAACCGATTTAATATACTTTTTAATAAATATGTTTAATAAAGAAATGGGCAAGGGAATAAAAGATGTTGATGAGAATACCATGCAGCAGTTATTAAATTACAATTATCCCGGCAACATAAGAGAATTAAAGAATATAATCGAGAGACTGATTGTGCTGTCTAACGGAAGCATTTTAAAAGGTGAAATAATTAATAAGGACACAATCAATCAATTAAAAAATAAAACAAATGATCAAAATTACACAACATATAAAGAGGCTAAAAGAAATTTTGAAATTAAATATATAACTGATGTTTTAAAAAAATGCAATAATAATATAACACATGCGGCTAAACTCATGGATATAAGCAGAAGACAATTATTTAATAAGATTACAGAATATAATTTAAACGATTATTCAAACGTTAGATAGGAAAAAAAGTGCTAAGAAATATTTTTCCATGTGAAAATAAATTCTTAGGCACTTTTTTAAATTTACGCTAAATTCCAATGTATTATATTAGTTATGCTTTGGCATAGAAATTGCTCATATTAAAATGTACTAAATAATATAATTTATTGGAGGAATTTATGGAATCTAAGGTAAAAAAATTAGAATTCTATGGCGGTGAATGGATGTCGTTTGTTCCATTCTTGGTATTTTTGGTATTAATTATTACAACAACATTTATCTATGGATCAATATCCGATGGTGCTTTATGGGTGCCTGCTTTTATGGCAATTGTAGTTGGATTTTTCTTTGCTAAAAATAAGCTGGATTATTCAAATACGATAATAGAGGGTATGGCGAGCAAAGAAGCTATAATACCAATAGTTTGTTGGTTATTTGCAGGGGTTTTCTCAAGAATATTAAGGGACTCAGGCTTGGCATTGGGTATTGCCGGCATTGCCGCAAATATGGGTGTCGGAAGTACAGCATTTACAGTAATCACTTTCATAGCTTGCGCAATATTTGCATCTGCAACCGGTACGGGCTTTGGTACAATAGCTACAGGTATGGGAGTTTTATATCCCGCGGCGGTTGCATTAGGAGCGTATCCGCCATTGGTTGCAGGAGCTATTATATCAGGCGGTGCATTCGGAGACAATTTAGCGCCGGTATCTGATACAACTATTTGCTCCGCTACATCACAGGGAGTAGACGTACCCGGAGTTGTTCGTTCAAGGTTAAAGTATGCAATTGTGGCGGGAATTTTAACAATTATTTGCATATTAATATTTGGACCCGGTAAAGCAATTTTAGGTACTGCAGCAACTACAATAGAATATAATCCAAATACATTATTCATGTTTATACCTGTTATAGTTACTATTATAGTTGCGGTTAAAACAGGAGATATAATAATTGCAACTATTGTAGGCTCGGTTGTCGGAGTAGTTACGGGCGTAGCTGTGGGGTTATTTGATTTTGTGCAAATTGATGTTGTTAATGCAGCAAAACCTGCAATTTTTTCAGTATCCGGTCAAGGCCTCGACCGCACGATAGGTGGAGTTATTCAAACAGGCTTGAGCAGCATGATTCAGGTAATAGTATTGGCATTGTTGCTCTTTGGCTCCATAGCGGTAATGAGGAATGGTCAGGGAGATGTCAAGCTGTTGAATGCTTTGAACAAAGTTACAGATACAAGGGTTGGAGCTGAAATAACAATTTCCGTTATGATAATAATACTTTCAGCATTGATGGGATTAAATGCTCCCGCTATATTGGCAGTAGGTGCCTCATTTGCAAAGCCGTTAGGCGAAAAGCATGGCATAAGCCCGTACAGGATTGCCAATTTAATGGATGCTCAATCAAATACATTTGTTTACAGTCTGCCGTGGACACCTGCAATTATATATACATTGGGTTTTGCTGCTGACAGTAATGCTCCGCTAATAGCTACAGACATAGCCCCGTATGTATTCTATGCTTACGTTATGCTTGTGGTAATGTTCGCAACAATATTCTTAGGGATTGGACAAAACGACAATATGGAAAAGATTAAGAAAGTAAAAAAAGCATAGTAATAAATGAATTCGTTCGGCTAAAGCTGAACATCGGTGCTTCAGATGGGGAAAAGGCAATTAGGATTAAACTCTAATTGTCTTTTTTGCCTTGACATATATAGATGATCTACATATAATGTATATAGATAATCTATATATGGAGGAATAAAATGGCTGAAAATAAAAATTTGCTTCCGGGCAGTACAACCATGCTTTTGTTAAAGTTATTGGAAGATAAAGATATGTATGGTTATGAAATGATTGAAGAGCTTGAAAAAAGGTCAAATAATACATTTTCATTGAAGGCAGGAACATTATATCCATTGCTTCATAATCTTGAAAGACAAGAATTGATAAATTCTTATATTGAAAACGCAGATAGCTCAAGAGTAAGAAAATATTACAGTATTACCGCTAAGGGCAAAGGTATGCTCAATGAAAAAAGGAAAGAATGGGATACCTATTCATTTGCTATTAACAATGTTTTACAAGGGGGTGCTAATTTTGCAGCAATATAATGTAAAGGAATACATAAAAACCGTTTGTGAACAAATAAGATGGAAAAAAGCCCATGCACCGATATCAAAAGAAATAGAAGATCATATAATCGATCAAAAAAATGCATTTTTAAACAGCGGCTTAGATGATAAAAATGCAACTGAAAAAGCAATCATGGAAATGGGTGACCCGGTGATGATTGGGACGGAACTTGACCGCACGTATAGACCGAAGATGGAGTGGAGTATTCTTGTATTAACCTTCATTATGGTTTTTATGGGTTTTTTAATAAGATACTTTATGATTTATAATGCTGCTGAGCGTATAGAGTTATCTTTATCCAATGATATTTTAAGCATCACAATTGGATTTGCATTTATGCTTACGGCATATTTTTGGGATTTTACTTCAATCGGTAAGCATCCTAAGCAAATTTTCTTTGGTTTGACAATTCTATTGTTTATATCAATTGCTATGAGTAATCAATCACACTATTCGTATAAGTTTTTACTTTTGCCGATAAACTTTTCATTTGTGTTTTTGCTTCTTCCTACAGCTTTTGCAGGAATTATTTATGATATGAGGAGTAAAGGCTATTTGGGAATAATTCAAATTGGCTTAACTTTTTCCGTATCCGCTGTTATTTGCTTAAATCAATGGAATATTTCCAGCGTTGTAATTTATTCAATTTCATGTCTTCTATTGTTGACAATGGCAATTTTGAACGGTTGGTATAATGTGAAAAAAATAAATGCACTTTTGATTATTTACGGAGCTGTTGCCTTGATATCTTTAATTCTTATGTATATTATCATTTCAACAAAATCCTATATATTTTACAGGATTCAGGCGGCATTTAATCCTATGCTTGAGCCGGAAACCTCAGGGTGGTTAATTAATTTTGTGCGCAATATAATCTCCCGTGCAAAGTTCTTTGGACAAGGTTCATTAGGCGAATATGCGGAAATACCCTCTCCTTTTCCACTCAGACACAGTGATCTTATGCTGACATTTCTGATACATAAGTTAGGCTGGGTTTCTTTCGCGGTTATAATGACAATTATTATAATATTTATTATTCGTTTATTTATACTTTGTAAAAAACAAAAAAGCGTTTTGGCGAAATTGGTATCAACTTCGGTTTTAATTACATTTACAATGCAATTTATCGTATATGTTGGTTATAACTTAGGATTTCAGCTGTTATCGCCTCTTGCACTTCCTTTTATTTCATATGGGGGGACATCGACAGTAATAAATATGGCATTGGTAGGAATAATGCTTTCTGTATTTAATACAGGTGAGTTATATCATGATGATATATCTAAATACTCTCCAAGCAAGAATAAGTTATTTGAATATACGGATGGTAAAATTATTATTAATTTAATGGAAAACAATAAGTTATAGAGATAAAATTGATATAAGAATTTAAGATTTGAATATCTTTCATTAAATATTTCAATAAAGTAATTTGCAAGCTCGGTCAAACTACGCCTTGGTCAAAAGTAGATGGTATACTTTATAATATAATATAATCAAAAATATTTTCAAAAAAGTGTTGCATTTTATAAATGAGTATAATATAATAAGAAAAAAATATACCCAACTAAATTAGTAGGAAATACGACGAAAAAGGAAAGTAGCATGTAACGAATTTTCAGAGAGAGCATCTCAAGGCTGAAAGGATGCTTATTGGAAGTATATGCGAAGTGCCCTTTGGAGTACGGCACCGAATCAAGTAGGCTGCTGCGGAACCAACCGTTAATATGGAATAGCATGATGGTGCTATATAAGGGGGCTTATGCCAATTTGAGTGGAACCGCGGATTCAATCCGTCTCTTTGTGGAGGCGGATTTTGTTTTTTTTAATTTAGTGGAAAAGAAAGAGGTTAAATTATGAATTACAGTACATTAAATTTAATAGGAAACACTCCTGTTGTAAAGTTACCGGGAGAAAATATTTATATTAAAATGGAGAAGTTTAATCCCGGAGGAAGCGTAAAGGACAGAGCTGCCTTAGGGATGATTGAAGATGCAGAGGCAAAAGGATATTTAAATAAAAACAGTATAATTGTGGAGCCTACCAGCGGCAACACAGGAATAGCATTAGCACTTATAGGAAGATTAAAAGGCTATAAGGTAATAATTGTAATGCCTGAAACTATGAGTGTGGAAAGAAGAAGTATAATTGCTGCACATGGTGCCACATTAATCCTTACGGAAGGGCAAAAAGGGATGAATGGAGCCATAGCAAGGGCTAAGGAATTATTAAAGGAAGATAATAAATATTTTATGCCTGATCAGTTCAATAACCCTGCTAATCCTAAAATTCATTATGATACAACAGGTCGAGAAATTATTAAACAGTTGAGTGATATTGATATATTTGCAGCCGGTGTCGGAACAGGCGGAACACTATCCGGAGTTTCAAAAAGACTTAAGGAATACAATAAAAATATTATTACAGCTGGTGTTGAGCCTTCAAAATCAGCAGTTTTATCAGGCGGAAGTCCCTCACCCCACAAGATTCAGGGAATAGGGGCAGGCTTTATACCCGGAACCTATAACAGTGACTATGTAAATGAAATAATCACTGTTACCGACGAAGAGGCGATAGATACAACTGTAGAAGTATCGGCGAAGATAGGTATGTTAGTAGGTATTTCTACGGGCGCCAACATAGCAGTTGCACGAAAATTAGCACAAAAATACGGCAGCAATAAGAAAATATTAACAATATCTCCCGATGGCGGAGAAAAGTATTTATCTGTAGTTAAGTATTAATTGAAAGGAATGATATTATGCTTAAATTTATAAAATCAATAATTGAAGATATTGATTCCGTGTTTGACAGAGACCCTGCCGCAAGAAACAGGATTGAAGTATTATTTTTGTATCCTCACATAAAAGCGTTGATTGCGTATAAAATATCACATAAATTATATTTAAAGAAAAGGTATTTTTGGGCAAGATTAATATCGAATATTGCAAGGCACAGAACAGGAATTGAGATTCATCCGGGAGCGACAATCGGAAAAGGTCTTTTTATAGACCATGGCATGGGTGTTGTAATTGGTGAAACAGCAGTTGTTGGAAACAATGTAACAATGTTTCACGGAGCCACATTGGGAGGCACCGGAAATGAAAAAGGAAAAAGGCATCCTACTGTGGGAGACAATGTGGTAATCGGAACATCGGCAAAGATTCTTGGAAATATATATATTGCTTCAGGTACCAAGGTGGGCGCCAATGCGGTTGTATTAAAGGATACCAGTCCAAATTCAACTGTTGTGGGAATTCCTGCGGAAGAGGTTGTTAAGGGAAGCAAAATTATCAGCCTATATGAGTATGCGATATAGAGGTAGGGGGACACACCTCTGCTATCGGGATGACCTACCATCCACTTTTCAGAAAAAACACTCTGAAAAGTGGGGTTAGGGCATCTCGCAGTCTCATTCACCAATTTATTTGCTCCTTGCGTCGCATAAATTGGGAATTCGTTGCGAATGACCTACCATCCACTTTTCAGAAAAAGCACTCTGAAAAGTGGGGTTAGGGCATCTTTATTCTTTTGTTTTGACATTATCAAAGTTTACTAAATAAGGTTCTCCTTTTTCAATTATTATGTGTCCTGATTCATAAGGACCTTCGTCAATTGTAATATATACTTCACGAACTCCGTAATATTGCCCCAAGGTGTTGGTTAAGCTTTGGAGTATCAATGCTTCAAAGCCTGCTCCCGCATTCATTTCCGTTACAAAATCTTCTGTTAAATCTATATGAACACTATTTTCTTCTTCGTTATAAAACAAATTATTAATTTTTGTATTGGGACTTAAAATTTCATAAACAGATAAATCCTTGACAATTTTTTCAATAACGTCTTTCGGCTCATCGTTAGTGTTGAATTCTATTTGAACATCTATTGTGTTAAGGTAGCCATCTATATTAGGATAGTATAAAGTTAAAGCTTGTATCAGAGGCTTATTGCTCTCCATGGATGATAAAGATGATGATACCTCATAACCTTCACCGGCAGCAATCGTTTTAACCAATCCCACATCATTTGAATAATAATCTAAAGTCTTTCCCTGTTCTCCTTCCAAGGTAACCTCAATTGCTTTATAATTACCTGATGGTGTAGTTATTTCTTTTGATATGCCGGTAATTGTAGCGGTTGTATTTTCATCGTAATTCCACGAGTTTCCTTCCTTTAAAGGTTCTTTAAGAAGTATTTTACCGCCATCATATTCGTTGTTTAAAAAGTTCTGCCTAAAATAGGTCTCACCCCTTGAATATAAAAGAATCAGTTGATCATCCTTTAATTCCAAAACATTTACTGATTCAGTTCCGCCGTTGTCAGTTCGTGTCTGAATTCGATTATCTGCTGCATAATCCACAAGTACCGTGTATGTGGCAAACTCATTTCCTTTACCTTCATATGAATATTTTGTATTTTCGGTAAAAGGATAATAATCTTCTATTGAAAATTCTTCCTTTGTGTTATCAGTCTCTCCGGGCTTTGGAGTCATGTTGGCACATGATGTAAGTAACATGGCACATACTGCTAAAATTAATAATATTTTTTTCATTAAAATCTCCTTCTAAATATTTTCTATTAATTTATTATGCCCAAATCGGCTGTTATTAATTACTGAATAAGCTAAAAAAATAACCGGAAATCCGGCTATTAATTCACTTTGCGCAATTTGTTTTTATAAGAGTAATCATCAAATCTTTCCCACTTCCTTAGGGAATCTACCATGTATTCTGTTACATTCATGTCATAAACCTCATCCAAAAGCTTAGATGAAATAACATCATTTGTCTTACCGTAGGCAGCCATTTTTCCATTGTCCAAAATCAGCATATTGTCGGACAGCTTAATTGCTAAATTTAAATCATGCAATACGCCTATTACCGAATGACCTTCAAATTTTGACCAATCCCTCAGGAAGTCGATTAATTCCGTCTGATGCTTTAAATCCAAGTGGTTTGTAGGTTCATCCAGCAATATTATGCTTGGTTCCTGGGCTAATGTCCTTGCCAAATAAACTCTTTGTAGCTGTCCTCCAGACAAGGTGCTTATTTGTTTATTTTTTATGCCTAAAAGACCGACAGCCTTTAAACATTTATCTGTATATTCCTTGTCTTTAGTGGAGGGCTCTTTAAATGTCCTGCCCTTCATATGCAGATATCTTCCTAAAAGTACGGTTTCATAAATGGTATATGAAAAGTAAATAGTAGAAATTTGGCTCATAACAGCTATTTTTTTTGCAACCTGTTCTCTTTTCATATTTTTGATATCAGTTCCGTCTATCTTTATAACTCCCCCATGAGGAATGATTCCGGAAATTGCTTTAATAAGTGTTGTTTTTCCGCAGCCGTTGGGACCTATAATGCAAAGATTTTCACCCTCTTTAACATTTAAGGTAATATTATTTATTACATCAATCCCGTTATAACCTGCGTCTACATTTTGTAAAGTAAGCATTTATAACCCCTTCCTTCTTGAAAAATAAACATAAGCAAAAAATGGTGCACCTACCAATGCGGTTATTGCCCCTACCGGCAATTCTGAAGGGGATATGATTGTTCTGGCAATCAGATCACAAATAACCATGAATGAGCCGCCGAAAATCACAGACATTGGAATTATTGTTTTGTGGCTGGACCCGAATATTCTTCTCACAACATGAGGTGCAATTAAATCAATAAAACCGATTACACCTACAAATGAAATAGCACTTCCTGTAAGAGCTGCGGAAAGACTTAGGAGAATCCATTTAATTTTATGAACATTCACTCCCATTGTGAATGCCTGTTCCTCTCCAAAGGTCATTATGTCCATTTCTTTTGAATAATTCTGTAGAATTATTACTCCAATCAATACTATGGGAAAAAGTATTATTACATTGGACCAGTCCTTTAATGAGAAACTTCCCATTTGCCATAACGTAAGCTGTGCAAGATGGTCTTTTGACATGGCTGATATGAGAGTCAGTATGGCATTTACAAACAATGAAAAAACCATGCCTACTAAAATTATAGTATTATTTTCTAAGTTTTTATCCATCCTTGCAGCAAATTTCACTGCCGAAAAAACTGTCAACAGTCCAAATGTCAGACCTATAACCGGCAGGGTAAACAATCCTAAAAAAGGTATGTTAAATCCTGTTACAATAACAATTGCTGCTCCCAAGGATGCACCCGAAGACACACCTAAAGTATAAGAAGATGCAAGAGGATTTTTTAGGACCGACTGCATTACCGTGCCGCTTACAGCAACAGCTCCGCCAACGATAAAGGCTAAGAGTGTTCTCGGAAGTCTTAGCTTCCACACTATTGATATTGAAACACTCTGCATGTCCGTAGGAAGCGGTGTCGAAAATATTTTGTTTGATATTATATATATTATATGGTCAGGGGGCACAAAAACGCTTCCTAAGCCAACCCCCATCATTATTACTATAATACTTACTATTATAGATAATATTATTTTATATTTTGTTTTCATTTTAATATATGTCCGGGTATACAGCCTCGGCCATTTGCTCTAATCCTTTAATAATATTATGGTTTGAGTGAGATGTTGCATAATTGTCTACAAAGTATACATCATTGTTTTTAATAGCAGTCATATTTTCCCAACCGGAGCGGGATTTAATTTCTTCAACCGGATTTTCAATATAATCCACATTTGTTATAATCACATCAGGGTCTGATGCAATAACATTTTCTTCTGAAATTGAAATCCACATATCATACTCGCTTAATACATTTTCTGCACCGATTATTTCAATCATCTCATTTAAAAATACTCCCTTTCCAAAGCTGTAAAGAGCGGGTGCGGCAGCAATTTCAAAGTATACTGTCTTCTTATTTTCAATGGTTGATGCTTTTTCTTTAATTCCATCTATTTCGGTTATCATGCTATTCACTAAATCAACACCTTTTTTATCATCACCGAAGGATTTTGCAAAAAATATTATATCTTCATAAATTCCTTCAATACTGTCACTGGCTGGAATATATGCAACACAAATACCCATATCCTTAATTGGCTTGTAAGGATCATTTCCTTCTGCCATACTCATTCCGGTTGTGTATATAATATCCGGCTCTAAAGCAACCATTTGCTCGGCGTCCGGTGCCATCATATCAAATAAGGGTATACCTTCGGGTAATCCTTCGATATTTGCAGAATATGTGTCAGCTGCAATAATTTTATCTCCAAAGCCTAATTCAACCAAAATTTCTGTATTGGAAGGTGACATGGATATTATTTTATTTATTTCTTTCGGTATGGATATTTCATTGCCTGCCCTGTCGGTTGAGGGCAGTGCGTTACTTTCTCCTGCTTGGGAAGGATTTTCATCTCCTTTGGCACAAGCAGCAAGTAATGCTATAATACAAATCAATGTTAAAATTAAAATACTTTTTCTTCTCATTTATATCCTCCATTTTTGTATTCTTAACATCTGTGAGACATATTAGTCGTAAGGACGGGGCTCAATTTCTTTCTCCTTTACAGTCGAAGAAATTGGTTTAGGTCATAAAGGGCATAAAAAAACGTCTCGTTCCCGAAACGTAAAGTCCACAAATATTTTGGCTAACCAATTATTATATACGCTATCGGCTTTATCGCTGTAAAGCATAGCATTTGCGGCATTTACGCAAATAATACTGGCAGGTTTTCCGACTCAGAGGTCATCGCAGGTTTTTAACCTTCCCGGAAATATCCAGTGGTTTCTTAAAGCATAAAAACCGCTCTCTCATTACGGCAGCAGGACTGTTTAGGATTTCAACCTAATTCCCTATTATCGCATATTATGCGCACCAATATCGAAAGATGTTTAATTAAGCTAAGTATATTACAATAATAAGGCATTGTCAATTAAGAAGTGTCATCA
>ENA-UOOR01002298-UOOR01002298.1-fermentation-metagenome-genome-assembly--contig:-NODE-2298-length-19676-cov-3.432547_pt1 | contig 19676 bp, 16 predicted proteins | sample MGYA00245780_ERZ724029 | MGnify/ENA primary metagenome ERZ724029 (study PRJEB28704, sample SAMN03018315) | fermentation metagenome | biome: anthropogenic terrestrial biome; feature: soil; material... | reverse complement strand
AAAATCTTCATTATTCAATGTCGCTCTTTGAACTAAGGAACCGGCAATCATAACTGGCTCTAAAACAGCATTAGGGGTAATATTACCAGTTCTACCAACTGAATAAACGATATCTAATAATTTTGTTTCGACTGCAAAGGCTGGAAACTTATATGATATCGCCCATTTCGGGCTTTTAACAGTATAGCCGATTTCATCATGTAAAGCAAATTCATTTACTTTAATGACAACTCCATCTGTTTCATAGGGAAGTGTTTTACGTAATTCACTCCATTCATTAATATAATCAAGAACTTCTTCAATTGTCTTACATAGACGGTAATGAGGATTAGTGTTAAATCCTAATTTCTCTAAATATTTTAAAGCTTCATATTGGGTCTTAATTCCATATTTATCTTGATTTACTAATGTATAGTTAAAGATATCTAATTCACGATCCCTAGTAATATTAGCATCTAATTGTCTTAAAGAACCTCCAGCGGCATTACGAGGATTTCGGAAAGTATCTTCGCCATTGGCAACTCTTACTTCATTGAGACGATCGAATACTTCAGTACTCATAAATACTTCGCCTCTCACTTCAACATCTATATCTTCATCCAAGACTTTTGGAAGATGATTAATTGTTTTCATATTGGCTGTAATATTTTCTCCAACCGATCCGTCACCTCTTGTTGATCCAGTGACAAATATTCCTTTATTATATATTGCAGATGATGCAATTCCATCAATTTTTAACTCGCAAACAAATGTTGGCTTAACTCCTGCTTTTAATATTCTTTGATAGAATTCATAAATTTCGCCTTCATTAAAAGCATTCGCAAGCGAAAGCATTGGAGGATTAAGAGTTACTTTAGATAGTGAACTCGAAGTTGTATAGCCCACTTCTTTTGTCGGTGAATGGGGCATTATATATTCAGGATACTCTTTTTCTAATTCCTCTAGCTGACGTAATAATGAATCATATTCAACATCAGAAATCGTTGGATTATCTAATTCATAGTATTCGTATCGATAACGATTTAATGATTCTGTCAAATTATAGATTTTTTGTTTTATATTCATGAGATTCACCACTTTTTCTATTTATTATACCATAAAACATCAACTTTTTGTGTACTATTATTGCCTTTTTACAGTTTGTATTATTTTATTTACAAAGTAGTTATATACAGGTGATTAATAAAAAAGTTAATAAGTAAATAAAAAACAAATAGTTAAAACTAATTGCTTTTTGTTATTATAAATTTTTTCAATACTACTCTCTCTTACATAAAGGATATAAAAAGGATAATTGCATTTCTAATTAGAATCTACGATTCTTTATCGAATTTATAAATCAAAATAATCTCTGATTTTGGTATTTATCTCATTTCTTATAATATTATCTCTTATCTCCCCAACTTTTGTTCCAACAATCCTTGATTGATCTATTGTTCTAATTTGTTGGAGCATTAAGATGCTATCCTTAGACAAACCAGTTACTATTTTATTAAGAATAAGTTCTGTTGGGTATATTTTATCATTCGGTTTAAATGAAGAAAAAGGAATGACAGTGCATACTGGTAAATTCTTGTTTACTGCTTCATTAGAAACAACTAAAACAGGTCTATGACCTCTTTGTTCACTCCCTTGAATTGGATTCAAATTTACGAAAAATATTTCCCACTTATCTACCATTCTTCAAAATTCTCCATTTCAATTGCATCAAATTCATTTTGAGAATTCATTGTTCTCTCAATAAAACTTTTATCTAAAGCTGCCTTTTCCATTTCATTTATATATTGTTGTTTCTTTTTTTCTTTTAGTAATAGTTCAATACCTTGATTAATACCATCTGTTGTTGATGCAATTATTTTTCTATCAACTAATTCATTTAATTGTTGCTTATATTCAGATTTTATGTTTATTGTTGTTTTTATATATTGCATTTCTTTGCCTCCTCTTCTCATTTTGATTTTATCACATCCTTTCCTTATTGTCAATACATTTCACCATACCTTTTACCATACCATTGTATGTGTATATTATATTGTATGCAATATCATCTTAACTATTTATATTAATTCAAACAATATCTTTTTTGGTAAAATTATAATTGACATTTAACACATTTTAACCAAATTTAAATAAAGCCATACATAATTCATAGAGAACCTTTTATCTTCTATAATTTTTCATGCACACTTCATTTATATTATTGTTACTGGGTATCTTCTAACTCTAAACAAGACATATATTGATTATAATAGAGTAAATCATGTAAACGCTCGCATTATGAGTACAACGTTTGACTTATATTCTCTTGAGTTATATAATTTTTTGGAAGACTTATTATATAATTCTTTAAAAAACTTATTAGGAGGAAATTGTGGAAATATTTTTAAATGAAAATGCAGAAATACTTATGTATTTGCTTGCAGCTGTTGTTTTTGCTTTAATATTCTTTTTAGGAAAGAAAAAAGTAGACTTCAGTATTAGAGTATTAACTGCTATGGCACTGGGAATAGTTGTAGGGTTAATATTTAAAGATTCAGCAAAATACTTAAGAGTTTTTGGAACAGTATATACAAGGTTAATTAAACTAATTGTTGTTCCTTTAGTATTTGTTTCAATAATTAAGAGTTTTACTAGTCTAGAAAATGTAAAATCTTTAAAGAAAATAGGTTTTAAAACAGTCTTTTGGTTACTATTAATGACTTTAATAGGAGCTTTAATGGGAGTAGTTGCAGCAACTGTTTTCGATTTAGGTGTAGGTGCTCCACTTCCAACTGGAGAAAATACAAATGAGCCATTTACTCTAGTGTCTGCATTACTTAATTTGATCCCCGTGAATATCTTTGCTCATGCAGCTAATAATGATGTATTGCAAGTAGTTTTCTTTGCGATTTTAATTGCTATTGCAATTATCATTGAAAGTAATAGAAAACCTGAAAGGGTTAAGCCTTTCAAGGATTTTATTGATTCTGCATCAAATGTAATGAATAGAGTAACTGAGATAATTATTAGATTTACTCCATATGGAGTATTTGGATTAGTTGCTAATGCTGTATCGAGAAATAACGCCGAAACATTTAAAACTTTGGGATTATACATTTTAGTAATCTACGCTGTTATGATTGTTTTCTTTATAATTATTCAGTTGGGCTTTATAGCGTTTATTGGAAAATTAAATCCATTTAAATGGCTTAAAAAAGTATATCCTGCTCAAGTAGTTGCTATGACTACACAAAGTAGTTTAGGTACATTACCTGTATCAATTAAATCCCTTAATAGAGCAGGTGTAAGTGAACAAATTTCAAACTTTTCAGCACCACTTGGTGCGACAATGGGGATAGCAGCATGTAGTGGGATTTTCCCTGCAGTTGTTGCCGTATTAACTGCTAATGCCTATGGTGTTGAGTTAACATTTGGCATATATGCTACAATAATTTTAGCTAGTGTAATTGCATCAATTGGAATTGCAGGTGTACCTGGAATTGCAAGTGTAGCTGCAACAGTTGTTTTAGCTAGTGTAGGATTGCCTTTGGAAGGCTTACTATTAGTCTTAGCAGTAGATGCATTTGTAGATATGGGAAGAACTACAGTTAATGTAACTGGAAGTTTGGTAGCAGCTACTCTAACTGCAAGAAGTGAAAATGAGTTTGATGAAGAGATATTTAATTCTAATGCAAGTATTGATGTTGAAATATCAGAATAGATTTTAGGTTGTTAACGAAGGTTAACAACCTTTTTTTATTATCCCACTCTTTAGAAAATAAAGAATAACATAAATTGTTGCTCAAAGGGAGTCTTAATAAATGCAGTTAGTAATTAAATAAACTTTTATAAGAATAAACGATTACTGTAAAAATTAAAATGCTTGCGTCCGGAAAAGTACCGAAAACAAGCATTAATCGCTTAAATATTTTTATTTTTATTACATCATCTCCAAGATATTTTAATGGATTACCTAATGAATCATATAGACTGATTCTATATACTTGTCCATTAATCTTTACTGTTGATAGTTGATCTTTCCAACCATCAGCATTATATCCAAAGAATATTTCTGAAATTACACAACTAGTAGTATCGTTTTTCTTACTTAGGGTTATGTTCCCGCGACTGTCATAATAATAACTAGTAATAGTCACCTTACCATTATTATTATCATAATGAGTTGTTAACTGATTAAATTGGTCATATGAAAAATCTTCAGTTCTTGTAATTGTACCATCAGAATATAAAATACGGCTTATATTATTATACTCATCATATTCATAATCGATTTGGATACTTCCGTTTTCATATGATTTGTCTTTTGCTTTATACTTGACATTTAGATGATTAATTCTTATTGAATCATAAGTAATACCATCGTTTATAATATCTTCATAATAATAACTTAATGTTATTTGTGATAGTTTAGTTATGTTGATTTTTATGCATATGTTAATAAACTTAAAGAACTGCCACTCCTATTTAGAAGTGGCAGACTTAACCATAACTACATATACAATCATTTTAAATGATGGTTGTTATTTTAATATTTTATATTAAGAGTTTGGGTTCCATGCAAAATATTGTTGTAATATGATTTTCTCAAAATATTTCCAAAATGCACCTTGATTACCAGTGTCATATTTCGGCCCTTTATAAGGTATTAAATCATTCCCTGGTAAATTACCTATAAATTTAAGTTTATCTTTAGGTATTACTCTTTCAGAAGTGGTTAGCAAATTAAATAAATACTCCTTTTCTCTATATGGGTTTTTTTCATAAACGACAGGAAAACATTTTTGAGGAAGTAATGTCATCTTTTTTATTTGATCTAATGATGGAATGTCACTTCCAATCCATTGGTAAACATGTACTGTAGGAACAATATGTCCTGGCCACAACACATCTTCTGATACTTTTCTAAAAACAATATATTTTCCAAAGACACCTTTTTCTTTACTATAATCACTATTAAGTTGATATGCAAATACATCACCCAAGTTCCATTTACATTGATAAAGTCGATACTTATAAACCTTCTTTTCAGGTGGTTGTGGTTTTAATAACTTTTCTTTAAGTTTTTCAAGAGTTTTTATCCATGCGTTTAATTGCTTTTCTCCAGACTCTTTCCAACGTTGTAATTCACCATCTTGTGATAGAAAAAATAAAGCCTTTTCCTTTACTTTCGGAAGTAACCTTCCGTAATTCCACTGTGTATCTGCTAATGCAAACCAAAAAAGTGGTTCTTCTTCTACGTCTCCCATTATATCTTGATTCATTTTGATAAGTTCTTGTGTTACTTCTTCATTACTTTGTCCTTGTCTAAGTCTATCAACATAATCACCTCTTATGTCACTAGCTGAGTCATTAGCATATAGTGATGTTCCCCATGCTCCCATTATTTACCTACCTTCCATTAAATTTAATATCTACTGATGTAATAATTATAGCAGGATTATTTAGTTTTTTCAATCCTCTACATTGATACTTATATTCTTTTATTAATTCAACATTTTCAACTTTGGATATTATATTACTATCATCTTCATGATTTTAACTTCACAATTAAAATAATAATATACTTACTCAAAAACCTACTTAAGAGTTTTCACACTTTTATATATAAAATATAATTTATATTCAGAATATAAAAAACTCTCAAAATAGATAATGAATAAATACGTTATTCTGCTTTAGGAGTTTTTGATTTATGCTTTTTACGATTAATTTAAATTCTAAAACCTTTATCGCTTTCGATGTAATTGGCTTTTAGGTATAGTTATAATAATATTTTCTTCATCGAATGCACGATAGCCTTCACTTGAACGATAATAATTACAGTACCATATTATATCCGCAATATCTCCTGAAAGATTATCAAAAGCCATCGTCGGACCTCCGAAAAAATCATTAGTCATTATTGAAGACAAATCAAAATTCAGATTTCCAATATTACCTATATAAATTAAATTATCTTTTTGAACTGCTGCCTTTGGTACACTAAAGTTTAACTCTATATAGTATTTAAAAGGGGCGTCCTTCGGTCTGAAATCAGATAAAAACATATTTTGAGGTATATAATTTAGTTCTTTAATCTTTTCTAAATCATTTATAGGTTTATCTCCATACCAGTTATATATTGACACAATAGGGTTTTGAATCCTTCCATGTTTCAGTACATCATTAGTGACAAACATAATATACTTACCAGTTAGACCATATTCTTTAATTAAGTGGATATGAGAATCTCTCCCTGGTATCGACATTGCCTTCATAACATTACTTTCCCAGTCGACTAATGGAAATGCAAATACATCTCCTTGTTTCCAATCACAAGTATATATAACTGGTTTTGGAATTTTAAGTTTTGGTGGGAGCTCAGTATTTAGTTGATATTTAATATCACATAACTCATCTAGAGTTAGTATTGGATCAATTAATTCATCATAATTAGTTATATCGTTATCAAGAATATTTAAAGCTTTTGATTTTACTTTTTTCTTAAGTCTACCTATTTGGTGTTGAAACAATGCTAGGGCAATCCATGAATAATGACCATAATGCATATAATCTTCTAATAATTCTTGATATTGGTCAATGATGCCTTCAAATATATATTCCGAATAAGATTTTTCTATTAGTAGATCATAATATTCTTTGGTAATATCCATAATTAGATCATCATTAAACTTATCTTCTAGATTTCTCATTATTAACTCTATTTTTTCACTATCCATTATAACACCTCCTTCTATCAATATTACATTAATTTCTTTTTATTATCTTCCTAGTAAAGTAAAATGTCGCTTTCTATCTTATTAAGTAATAATTCCCTATTATACCTTTTATTTGAGATACCTTTTCTTATATTGTTTTCAGTACTATAAAAAGCAATTAAACCAGTTTCAATTACCCTAACTTTTGAAAGTGATATGTTGGATGCAACTGGTGTCATTACAATACCTGGGTCAAACCTAGATTTATGTTCATAATTTCTCCGCGCTAGATTGTTTGTTATAGCCACATAAAAAACTTCGTTATTTCTTTTTAATACATAAACATTATAGTCATATTGATGCATCTTTGAATACGCAGTTTCAGTAGTGGCTGCAATTTCTCCAATTGCATTTGATACAGCGCTAGATATACCAGATTTGATATCTTCAACAGATTCATCTATTTTCCTACCAATTGAGTTTATATCATCTTGGATCTTCGGATTACTTGCTACATTATTCACAACTAATGCTACAACCACCACAGCTGCAACAAAACATATTAAGGAGATGGTTAATGCAATATTGCCATTACTATCCATTTTCATCACCGGAGTAATGTCTTTATTGTGGATCTAATACTATTTCTTTTATCACCCTATATTGATGTGATATAAATAGATCTCTACTAATTGTGTTTATAACTAATATATCAACAATGAAGTAATAATTGAAAGAACAATCTATTATTTTATGAAAAAATAGGTACTTCCTTGATTAAAATGCTATAAATCTTAGTACATTAAATCTGTTATCATCCAATTAACTAACTAATAAATTGTATTGATTTAGAATACTATGTTAATTTAACATCCAATTTTAAGAGTTTTAGTTTACTCATATAACTCCTGATATAATTTTTTTCTAATCTCTAATTTATCTAAATCTAAAATGGATATACCATAATTATCTACTATGTTTGTATTTGCATCTCTATCTATTAATATGTTAACTAAGCATTCATCTTCTCTTAATTTTGCGTAGAATAATGGGGTCCTTCCATCTTCATCCCTACAATTGATATTAGCGCCAGCAATTAATAGCTCTTTTACAATCTCATAGTTACTATAAGCACATGCGATAATTAATGGAGGAGTCCCACTATTTAATTCTATATTAACATTTTGATTAATAAGAAATTTAACAGTAGTGATATGATTTTCACCAGAAGCGATGTATAATGGACTTTGACCCTCATCATCAACCACGTCTAAAGCAGCTCCGTATTTGCATAGAAGTTCAATTATTTCAAGATTCCCATTTTGTGCAGCCCAATGAATAGGCATGCTATTATAATTATCTAACTTGTTTACTTCATAACCTATAGATAATAAATATTTTACATTATTGTACATATTAGATGCTGAAGATAGATGTAAAAGATTTAAATTGGTATCTTTACTAACTTCTAATAAAGCTTTCAATATATTTAAATCATCATGCATTGAAGATATTTGAAGAGCAGTTAATCCATTATTGTTTACACAATTATAATCTATACCTTTTGAAATCAAGAATTCAACCATATTCATATCTTGTATATCAACAGCTAAATGAAGAAGGTTATTTCCATTCTTGTCTGTTTCATTTATATTAGATTCCAGTAAAAATTTTTCGAGAGTTTGTATTGATCTAGACTCAATTATTTTTGTTAAGTTTTTTTTCATAAATTCACCTTATTTCTTATTTAGGGTAGTAGTAATGATCGTGAGGATTAGGAGCTTTAGGTGTTGGGCTCTTTGGCATCTCCACATTAGGATGATAATGAGGCCCATACCTTCCATCATAATCGTGGTTTGGTTCTTTCCCTTTTCCTGCTCTTTTAGCTCTTTCGTAAGCTTTCTTTTTTGAATTATTACGATGCCTTTTTGCAGGAGGATTAGGGTTTCTAGCATTAGCCTGTTCAACATTTATTGTATGATTGTTATTAAAATCTTCTATAGCTTCTACAGTAACAACAACAAGGACAACCACTTCGACTACTAATACAGTTGCCGCAATCCATCCAATTGGATTCCACCAATTTGTTGCAACAAGCGTAGCCTCTGCCGCCATTTTTCCACTTGGATCAAAAAACATTACGGGAGTAATGTAGCAATTGTGAAACCAAAACTTTACTAATAGCACAAAATAAATATATCAGTTACCATTATAATGATTCAAGAAATTTAATACTTATGTTCTTTTAAAGATAAGTGTTGGTGATTACTTTTTAAAGATGCCATAATTGTATTCATTGTAGGCTTCATATAAGTCAATCGGTAATGCCTTCTCGAATATATCTTTAATGTATTGTTTTGTTTGGTTAGGGATGCTTTTATTGTAAGTAACTATATCTTTATCTTGATTTTCTACTGTATAATTAAGCATTTTTTTAAAGAGAAACATATCTAAATAACCTTGCAAATGCTTTATAGATACTCCTCTACGTTTCTTAATATTTGTTTTAAGTTCACTATGTAAACCATTAATAGTTGATAAGTTGAATCCTTTATCATTTACAAAATGTCCCGATTTAACCACCTCATTTGTGCATCCAAGCTTCTTACTAAAAGTTTCAAAAGCAAATTTACCATCACTTACTAAAAATGAACATGCTTTGATTTTGTGTTCGATAGAATCTAGCATTTTATTTGTTTCTGATCCTAATCCTACAATCTCAAAAAACATATTGTCATTTTCATCGACAGCACTCATAATACATACTTTATGATGACTAATTCCTCTATAAGCGCTACTAGAACGTTTTTTTGACTTTCTTGGCATGTTTTTGGGTTTAGTTCCTTTCAAATTGATTGGAACGAATGTTCCATCAATTTCGATTACTCCTGTTAATATGATAGTTTTTTTTACCTCTTCGATAGCTTTATATAGTTTATGACGCCATGAAAATGCTGTCGTTTGGCTAATGCCAACTGCTGTTGCTTCATCTTTTAATGTATAATCATGAAGTTCACAATTAATAAATTGTATCCATTGTTCATAAGTATGTTTTGATTTATATACAATTGAATTATTGTTATTTGAAAAACTCTTATTACACTCATTGCAATAGTATCTTTGTCGCTTATCCTTTGTTTCGCCATTCTTAATAATTGTTATTGATCCACATCTGGGACAACTAATTAATTGACGCTCTCTTTTAATGATTTTTTGGTTACTACGTTTTGATTTCATAAGTGACGGCAGTAAATCCATTAAAACATCTGCTTCATCTGCACAAAGTGACATTACGAAATCTTTTAGTTCTCCATGAGTTTTCATAAAAGAAAATACCCTTAGTCAACCAGCTTCAGTACAGATTTTATCGCCAAACAAAACCATAGAAACTGGCTGACTAAGAGCATCTCCTAGTCAAGATAATTCTGTACTGTTTAGTTTTGTTTGGCTTATAAATTATACCACAATTTTTTGAAGGAATCTAGTGGTTACCAACACTTATCTTGAAAAGAACATATTTATTCAAATTCAATATCTTCATTAGCTGTTTGATAGATGTCAATTTTATTTTCCACATTTATTCTATTAACCAACCATCCTCTTAAACTGCATGACTGAATAAAATCGTCAATTCTGTTGATACCATTAATTTCTTTAAGTGTAACAACAACTCCAAATCTAATTCCTTCACCATCCTTGCCGTTAAGTCTTTCTTTTGTTTTTATACTCATACCCCAGTTTTTATTTTTTTCATATACAGTTCTCGTTCTGTTGTTCTTTTTAACTACATCACGAATATGCTTTACATTATCCCATTTTTGAAATAAGCTTCTAGCTTCTTTTTCAAAAATATGACTCGACCCGCCTTCATCTTCAATACTTTGAGTATTTCGATTGATTGAATTAATCGTGTTTTTATCATTAATTCTTCCAAAATAGATATCTAATTCAGTGTTTGTATAATCTACCCCCTGGCTTCTTGTGCATTTAGGGAAATAACATAGTGTTGCTTTAGCTAAGTATGGATACTGATTTTTATAAATAGGAACAGGAAAGTTATAATTATATGTATCATATTTTTCTGATATCCCTGATAATACAAATTTAATTTCGCTTTTAGGAGAACTAACTATTTCTTTGATATGAATTGGAACAACTCCATATCCCTTTAATGCTTTTAATTTTTTACTAGTAAAATCCTCCCACCCGATAGCTGAATCGATAATCATTGCTTTGGCAACTTCTCGATTGAACCCCAGGATATCTATTAAATAACTGAGTTTCCTAGCAATCCAAGGGGCAGCATAAGATGTTCCTGATACTTTGTATTCTCCCAATGAATTATATGTAACTAACATTCTTTCGGAGGATCCACCATAATAACTAACATCAGGTTTTAAAAAATATGATAGCACTATCCCTGTTCTAGAGTAGTTCGTTGGTTTTTTATTATAATCTACTGAACTAACAACTACTGAGTTTATAGAATCAGCAGGGTACCCAATTTTTTTATCTTCTTCATTGGGATTCTTATTTGTTGCTGATATAACAAATATTACATCATTCTCATATTGAATTTCATCTAGGGACGATGCTTCAATGGATATAAAGTTTTTATGAATTTCTTGATAAGAACCAAGAGATAAGTTCCAAACCCTAATATCACTATTACTAGTAATTATCTCTTTAATTTGTTTAACAATTGTAAAAGAACTAAACCCCTTTGCTAGAGAAACACCAAAATGTCTAACTTTGAACCTTCCACAGCCATCGTCCAAATCGGGATTTAATGAAGGACCGTCAACAATTATTGATGAGACAGAAGTGCCGTGTAAATAGTCTTCACTATTTACTTGTATATCATCACTTATCATTTTTTTATATGTAACCCATTCTTTAAAATAAACTTCTTCATCAAATAGTGTATCAATAACACCAATAGTCGGCTCAATAGTTGGGGTTGGAATAACTCTTAGCTTTTGATTTTTAGACTTTTCAAAATCCGTTGGAGATAACTTATTAAAATCATATGTTGACATGGCTATTAAATATGGAGCTTTTTGATATAATATATCTATCTGTTTTGGGTCTAATAACACAGATGTTTCATCAATAATTTTGCTTGAATATACTTTAACACCTATATTATCCATTATGCTTTTTATATTTTGGTCTGTTTTATATAATGTAATAATCGAGTCCTTTGTCTTATCAATACTACTCTCCTCAATTCCGAAGGATTCTACAAATGATGCATCTACTATTATTTGTTGAAACATTGTTTTTCCAATTTGACATTTTGAAAAGTTTATTTTTTTTATAAAAGTAGGGTCGTTGAGTTGCTTAGCAATTACTTTTCCATTGTATTCCTTTTCAACTATTTTTATCGCTTCATTAATTCTTCTTGTCGATTCATATATTGTGTCTAAAGAAACATAATGGGTTATTATATGTTTATCAATAGTATCATTGTATTTTGCTCCAACAATAGTATCATTTGCTGGTAACCCATTATAAGAAAATATGGCATTTATTCTATTACTTTTAGCTGCAATCTTGTTGTAATAAGCTGTTACTAATGCTTTTGGTAATAAGGATTGATTTTCCCAAAATTTACACATTTCTATTAAATCATCCCTGAGTTTTATTAAATGATTTGCCGTAACATATTTACCTGCCGCTAAAGTTGGTGCCCCTGGTTTTGAACCATTAGCTTTCTGTTCAAATTGACCTTTTAAATGTAGTACATCATTCATAAATTACATCTCCTTTAAATCTCTCGATACTTGGCTTTTTGAAACTCCAGTCAATATCTCAATTTCCCTAACTGTAAAACCTTTAGATTGTAAGAGTTTAATATCAACTTCACCTTCAGACATATATTTAAGTAATCTTATTAAATAGTCATATTCATTAGCAGGATTACTAAAAGCTAATGATGTTTTTATCATATTTTTAAGATCTCCTGGGTAAGGAATATTTTCCATATTTCCAATAATTTTTTTAAATAACTTCATATTTCTTCCGGCGTGCTTAAATTTCTTTAGCAAGTTATCCAAAATGGATTCACTTACATCGATTAAATCATCTCTTGTATAACGGTTAAAGTTAATAACTGAATCAAATCTTCTAACTAACGCCTTATCTAGTTTATCGTAAAGATTAGTTGTTGCTATAAAAACAACATCTTCATTAAGCTTATCTAATTCTTTCAATATTGTAGAAGTAACCCTTCCCATTTCTCTTAAATCATTTGAATTTATCCTATCCAGCGCAATTGCATCAATCTCATCAAATAATATAACTACTTCTTTTGGCCTATTTAATTTATTAATCTCATTAAAAATAGAAACTATATTCTTTGCAGTTTGACCTAGTTTACTATCAATTAAAGCGCTAAATTCAACTATGAATAATTGTCTCTCCAATAATCTTGTTACTTGTTTAACAGTTTCTGTTTTTCCAGTACCTGGTGCGCCTTCAAATAAAAATTTATTAATTCCAACATTATGATTTATTGCGTTTATTACACCTTTAATATCTTCCAATATTGTTTCTGGTAATGGAAGTGGTTCTGTTTTTAAATCAACTTTTTGAAAATATTCAGACTCAAAAGAATCTCCTTGAGGAATAAAAGTGTTATTCCCAGATATCAAAGATAGAACATATTCGGATAATTGGTAGTCACCAATAGAATCAAAATAACGAGCTATTTCAATTGCTTCATTTATAAACTGCACATCATTTTTTTCGACATAATACTTAATTAGATTTATTATATTTTTTTTCTTCATAATTTCACTCCCAAATAATAATAGCATATCTTTGGGACATTGTCAATCATTTTGGGACATATTTTAAAATCTTGAATTATTTAATCTTGTTCAATCAAAAAGCAGACTGCATTAGAATAATCTAATACAGTCTGTTTTTTGTGGTGCGATACTTCTTTCACATTAAGTGAAAATTTATTTTACTTGCAGCATTCTTTGCATTTTTCATTGCCTTATCTTTACTATCCCAAATAGCAATTACAAAAGCATATCGATTACCTAATGAAGTTGGTGTAGTCAAGTATGATCCTTTACGTGGTTTCACATATACATATTTTACTCCATCACTTCTCAACACTTGGGTTCTTCCCGTAATTCTTTCTAATGTTCCTTCTGTATCTAGAATTACATATTCCGCAAATGTATTAATTTCATGACGTGGTTTAAAGTTAGGCGATAAGTTTAATGACAATTTTAAATGTTCTTCTACAAGGCTATAACCTAATCCAATTTCTAGAAACTGGTTCATTCCAGCACCTGAGATTCTTGGATTGATTTCGATTAATTTCCATTCTCCTTTTACATATCTCATTTCTAAATGACATGGCCCATTTTCAAATTTATGCAATTCTAGTATTTCATCTACTGCGTACTTAAGCTTTTTAAAAAATGGTTCAGGATAATTAATTCCTAAACTGTATCCTGTAATAATAAAATGATCATTAATAAATTTTATTTCTTGTTCAATTATTGCTTCAATAATTATTTGATTATTAATCGCTACAGCTTCCACAATATATTGTTTACCATCTAAAAACTCTTCTACGAGGATGATACAGTTTTTATATTGTTTAAATAACTGATTTACATATTGAACATATGTTTCTAAGCTATTACAAAAATAAACATCTTTTGACCCTTTTGATTCGATATACTTTATAACAACTGGTAGCATTTCTTTGATACCATTATAATCTTGATAATTGTTTTTATCTAATACTATATATTTTGGGTTATACATTGAATTCTTTAAAACTTCTCGACAGAGAAGTTTGTTTTGCATTTTCTCCATAGCGAGATATGAAAAGTTTGATAAATTATATTCATTAGATAGCTTCGCAGCAATTGAGCAGTATGGATCAATAAAACTAACAATCGCTCTTACATCTATTTGCCATGTAACTAAATAATTTATTAATTCTTTAATCTTATCTATATCACCAAAATCACATCTAAGCATTGAATCAATTTCCGGGTAAGATCTTTTGTCTAGAATTTGCTTTTCATTATCGGTGAGTACTATTGTATGGTAACCTAAATCTTTTGCTTTAATAATTGCATCACGACTAGAGCCCGACTTCTTAGTTCCTAAAAATATCACTGAATCTATAGTTAATCCCCCCTTTAGATTGAGAAATATTATACTTTATATTATGAGTACTAAAATTTTATAGGTATGATTATACCCATTATTTCAGTTTTAATTTATATCGTCTATACAATTAATTTATTTATGCTTATTATGAACTAGAATAGAAAAGAATTGAGGGTTAATATGTTAATTGGAATGCTACATAATCGAAAGGATCCTAATAAAGTGTCTAGAGCTTATCTTTATTCAGCGATTGCTAATCAAGAAAAAGTAGGGTTTTTTTATTTCACAACTAAAGGTGTAGACTTTAAAAATAAACTTATAAAAGGAAAGTATTATGAACAAGGCATATGGAAAGATAAAACATTTCCATTCCCAGATGTTGTTATAAACTCTGCAAATCAGAAAACTAAAACACAAAAACAAATCTATTATAAATTAGAAACAATGATACCTTATACAAGTTATCCTGTCGGTAGTAAAACTTTTGTTTATAGCAAGCTTAAGAAATCTAAATACTTAGAGCAATTTCTTATTCCTTATAAAGTAGTTAAAAATAATACAGATATCTTATTATTTCTAAGCAAATATAATAAAGTAATTGTAAAACCTGTAAGAGGACATCATGGCGATAATGTTGTAAAAATTGAGGAGAAAAATGATTACTTTGAAGTTATTGAAAAAGATAACATTTACCAGTTTGATTTAATTAAACTTATTGATTATCTTGATAATCTTCCTAAGAATAAGGTTGTCCAGAAGTTCATAGATAGTTCTATTTCCTCAGGTGAACCATTTGACTTTAGATTACATTTACAAAAAGGTAAGAATGGAGAATGGAATATAACAATTATTGTTCCAAGGATTGGATCTAAGAATCGTGTCATTACTAATATCTCACAAGGGTCACAAATGATGGAATTTATAAAGTTTCTAAGAAAGGAATATCGAGGGGATGCAAGAAATATTCAAAAGCAAATAGAAACATTTGCAATCGACTTTACATATGAATTTGAAAAGCAATATCCATATAATTTTGATGAACTAGGAATTGATATTGGTTTTGATAAGGATAAAAACATATGGGTTTACGAAGTAAATTGGCGACCAGGCCAAATATTTATTGAAGTAATTACTGCAAGAAACGCCATTAATTATGCTATTTACTTAGCTAAAGAAAGGAGGAATGAGAATGCAAAAAATTAATCTAAATGAAATATTAAAAGCTTTAAATGCTGATCATATAGATGAAAATATAATGATTCATCAAGTAAGTGATACCATAAATAAATTAGGTAATCATACTTTAGTCTTTCACTTAAATAAAGATGAAGAAATTAACCAAGAAGAGTTTAAAAAATATAAATCTTGTTACATCGTGACAGATCAACCATTAATAAATAATTATATAAATAAAAAAAATTATATATTTGTAGATAATATTACAAATGCATATAAAGAATTTATTAGTTATTATCGGAACTTATTCAATCCATTAGTTGTTGCTGTGACAGGAACATGTGGAAAAACAACAACTAAAGAAATGATTTCACAAGTATTAAAAAATAAGTATAATGTCGTCCATACCATCGGTAGTAAAAACAATATTAGATTTCATCACCGATATCTAATGAAGTTTAATGATAAAACGGAATATGGTGTATTTGAAACAGCAATAACACATCCAGGACATCTAATCCATAATTGTGAAGTATTTAAACCACAAATAGGAATAATAACTAATATTGGTATAGATCATCTAAATTGGTGTAAAACACTAGATAATTATATAAGAACCAAAGCAGAGTTACTAGTTGGACTAAAAAATAAAGGCCATATAATAATTAATAATGATGATGAAAATATTAAAAAAATTGATTTCTCAAATTATGAAGGAAAAATCATTACTTTTGGAACAAATAATAAATCAGATTATTTCGGAAAAGACATAAGGCAAATTGATAATAATGTAACTTTCACATTAGTAAAAAACAATCGAGAATACAATGTGGAAGTCCCTGGAAATGGAAGTCACAATGTATATAATGCTCTTGCAGCATTAGCTAGTCTAGATATATTAGGAATGTCTCTTGAACAAGCAATATATTATCTATCTAAATATAAACCGATAAGAAGTCATACTGAAATTAAAAAAGGTATTAATAAAAGTATAATAATAGATGATACCTGGAGTAGCAATCCAACATCTGTTAGAGCAGCTCTGGAAGTTTTAACAAATATCGGAAAAAACAAAACTAAAATTGCAGTATTAGGAAAAATATCATATCTAGGAAAATTTAAAAAAGAGTTATATAAGCAAATAGCAAAAGATATTATTAGCAATAATGTTAATGTATTAATAACAATTGATGAAGACGCAAAAAAAATTGGAAAATACGCAAATGATTTAGGGATGATGCCAACTAATATATTTGCAACAAAAACCAAAAAAGAATTAACATCATTATTAAAAAAATTGTTAAATCAAAATGCTGTTGCTCTATTTAAAACATCTATGCTAGATAAAAATAGCCAAGAGAATTTAACTGAAGTTATAATATAATAGAGTCACTCCTTAGGGAGTGACTCTATTTGTCATTAAATTACTTAATGTTAAAAGTTTTAATCAAGTTTTATGAACAAGAGCGTAATTATCTCACAATATTAAATTTGAAAGGCTTAAATTTTAAATTTAAAAGTTATTACTACTATTCTAGTTTTCTATCTCTTTCTATATTTTACAATCTACTTTAATAATCAGTTTCCTATATAAAAAAGAACAATTTCTATAAATTGTTCTTTTAATAAACTTCAACTTGATATCACATTAATAAATAATTATGATACTTTCATTAGATCAAGTTTCTATTTATAACAGCATTTATAATTTGCTATGAATCCTTACTTTTTTTTAAGCAAAGACTTTATTTTCTTTATCCATTTCTTTTTCTCACCTTACATGTAAATACATCATTCTTAAAAGTTTATATAACTATCTACTATTATTTAATATGGGAAGTCTCTAGATTCAACATACGGATTTGTTCTCTTATGACCATTATATGGTACTTGGTAGTGGCTATTAGAAATAATGATGTTATAGCATGAAGTTTGAGTATGAAATATTATTAATAAGGACCGTAATATGGATATTGATTATAATATGGATATTGTGGATATACTGGGTAAGGTTGATATATAGGATATACTGGTCTAGGTGCTAATAATGAGCCTGCAGCAATTCCTGTAAGAAACGGTAATCCAAAACCTCCGAATCCAAATCCCGGTCTGCCAAATCCAACTCCAGGTCTGCCAAATCCAAATCCACCAAAGCCTGGTCTCCCAAATCCCATTCCACCGAATCCTGGTCTCCCAAATCCCATTCCACCGAATCCCGGTCTGCCAAATCCCATTCCACCAAATCCCATTCTTCCTATTCCTAATCTTTCATCGCCATGATTCGCATTATCTGTAAATATGTTCATAAAATGTCTCTCCTCCTTTCAATTCTACAATGTATAATATTAATTCTATGATAAAAGTGTATGTGCATTAATCCATGTTAGCTTTAAATAATACAAATTTCTTTGTAATAGGTAATAGTTTTAAAAGTCTTATTAATGCAAAAAGCGGCTGTTTCTTTTACAACTTCATATTTGACGAAAGTGATGCACTCCTTATAAAAAGAGTATAGTTTCCTTAATGATCATATGAAAAGTGCGTTTTTTTTAAAGTAGGTCCTGTATTATAGAAGTAAGTCAGTTTACATTAGCAAATCATATAAATATAATATTATTAAATTTTCACATAGAAATATTAATACTTTAATTTAAAATTATATCAAAAAAGAAAGGTTCAATAGTCGTGAATAAACTCACAGCTATCGACCTAACTCGTATATTTAAATAACAACGTTACAAACCATTGAATAATATCTTGTTTTTTAATTTGACATACTACCTATAGGGTAACCTTATTCTTTGTCATCAAATTCATCCTCATTACCATATAACTCATCATCACATTTTATTTTGTTAGATTGATAAAGGGAATCATATATAAGAAAAAATACTATGATAAAAGCAATTATCATAAACACGCTATTGTGTCGTTTTCTATAATAGTAAATAGTGAATCATCCCTTTCTATTCTTATTATATTAAACTTTTTATTATTTGTTTCTTAAAGAAACTATCAAATGTTTTTTATTTATATAAACAAAAAACTGACTGTTTTAGTTACCTAATACAGTCAGCTATTAATTATATAATTATCCGATTGAACCAACCATTTCTAATTTAATTAGTTGGTTTAATTCAACGGCATATTCCATTGGTAATTCTCTCGCAAATGGTTCAATGAATCCCATAACGATCATTTGTAAGGCGTCTTCTGCTGGTATACCTCTACTCATTAAATAGAATAGTTGTTCATCACTTACTTTTGAAACTGTTGCTTCATGTTCAATTCTTGATCTTTGGTTTTGAACAATATTGAAAGGTATAGTATCACTTGTTGAAAGATTATCAAGGATGATTGTATCACATTCAATACGACTTCTTGCATTTGTTGCATTCTTTGAATGCCTTACAGTTCCACGATAGTTTACTTTACCTCCACCGCGACATATCGATTTCGATATGATTGTTGAAGTGGTATTTGGTGCTAAATGAATCATTTTTGCACCTGTATCTTGATGTTGGCCTTTACCTGCAAAGGCAATAGAAACTGTTGTTCCTTTTGCACCTTCACCCATAAGGATACATGATGGGTATTTCATATTTACATTTGAACCGATGTTTCCATCAATCCATTCCATTGTTGCGTTCTTAT
>ENA-UOOR01002297-UOOR01002297.1-fermentation-metagenome-genome-assembly--contig:-NODE-2297-length-19682-cov-4.868090_pt1 | contig 19682 bp, 11 predicted proteins | sample MGYA00245780_ERZ724029 | MGnify/ENA primary metagenome ERZ724029 (study PRJEB28704, sample SAMN03018315) | fermentation metagenome | biome: anthropogenic terrestrial biome; feature: soil; material... | reverse complement strand
GGCCTGGGCTATCTGTCCGTATCTTTTACCTTCGGCATGATGGCGGTTAACACCGGATTCCCTGTGGGCATCGCCCTGTTGATCTCCATGACCAACCTGACATCGGCCGGGCAGTTTGCCGGAATAGGGCTCATGGCGGCAGGGGCACCGTACATAGAAATGGCGCTGACCCAATTGGTTATAAACATGCGCTATGCATTGATGTCCCTTTCGGTGGCGCAAAAAGCCGACCGGTCTTTTCATTTATTTCACCGGCTATTGATCTCCTTCGGCATAACTGATGAGGTCTTTGCTGTGGCCAGCGGAAAGCCCGGGGATATCGGAGTTCGCTATATGTACGGCTTAATCACTATACCCTATTTAGGCTGGGCTCTTGGCACATTGCTTGGCGCGGCCGCCTCCACCCTTCTCCCCGAAACGGCCGGTTCCGCATTGGGCATTGCGATTTATGGCATGTTTATCGCCATTATCATTCCTCCGGCAAAGCATTCAAAGCCTGTGTTAAAGGTTCTTCTGCTTTCAGTGGCCATCAGCTGCGCCCTTCGTTTCGCGCCCGTGCTGAGCCGATTATCGGGCGGATTCGCAATCATCATCTGTGCTCTTGCGGCATCAATTGCCGGCGCAATATTTTTCCCTGTTGAGGATGTGGCAAAATGAATTTGAATTATACCCTTTCTATGGTCCTGGTAATGGCGGGAGTAACCTATCTGATCCGTATGCTCCCCATGGTAATTTTTAAAAAGAAAATCGAAAGCAGGTTTATAAAGTCTTTTCTATATTATGTGCCCTATGCCGTATTAGGGGCCATGACTTTTCCGTCCATTTTTACTTCAACCGATTCTTTGTATTCCGCCGCTGCCGGAACAGCCATAGCAGTCGTGCTGGCCTTCAAAGAGAAAAGCCTTTTGACGGTAGCGCTATCTGCCTGCCTGACGGTATATCTCGTGGAATGGGTCCAAAGGCTTGTATAAGCCTGGCTTCTGTATTTTTCATTCAGATTTCCTTTTTAATAAGGTTTTCCGGAGCGAGTATGCCAGATATCCCTGTCATATTCTTTTACCGTTCGGTCACTGGAAAACTTTCCTGCACGGGCCATATTGATAAAGCCCATTTTTGCAAATGCCCGTCTATCCAATGAAGCATTGATGGCCTTAAGCCTGGTATCGCAGTAGCTCTCAAAATCACAGACCAGCTTATACACATCGGGATCATGCCAGCTCGCCCCCTCTAAAATGGAGGTATAGAGCTCCTCAAAGATACCGGTTTTTCCGTCGCTGAAGGTCCCGTCGGTGAGCGTATCTAAAACCCGCTTGATCCGGGGATTTGACCTGTATATTCTGACCGGGTCATAGTTTGATTTCAGGCCATCCAGCTCCTCCGCCCTTGCCCCAAAAATAAAGTTGTTTTCCAAGCCTGCTTCCCGCACGATTTCAATATTGGCTCCATCCATGGTGCCAAGGGTAACGGCCCCGTTTAACATCAGCTTCATATTGCCGGTTCCGGAGGCTTCAGTCCCCGCTGTGGAAATCTGCTCCGATAGTTCTGCCGCCGGGATAATTTTTTCAGCGTAGGAGACATTATAGTTCGAGACAAAGATCACCTTCATTTTATCCTGAACAGCGGCATCCCCATTAACCAGATTTGCTACTTCATTGATATATTTGATAATACCCTTGGCCCTTTTATAACCGGGAGCCGCCTTTGCTCCGAACAGAAACACTGTGGGATGAAAGCTGGTGATACTGCCATCCTTCAAACCAAAATAAAAGTCCATGATGGAAAACGCGTTTAAAAGCTGACGCTTATATTCATGAAGGCGCTTGATTTGAACATCAAAAACAAAATCACTGTCCAGCCGGATTCCTTCTTTTGCCTCGATATACTCGCAAAGCTGCCGCTTTTTTGTTTCCTTGATCTCTATGAATGCGTCAAGAGCGGTATCCTCCCTGGCATAGGGCAGCATTTTTTCAAGTTCTTCCAGATTGACCAGCCATCCGTTCCCGATTTTTTCGGTGATAAAGGCGGACAACTCGGGATTAGCCAGAGCCAACCATCTTCTTTGGGTGATCCCATTGGTTTTATTATTGAACCGTTCCGGGTAAAGCTCGTACCAGTTGCGGAGTACCCGTGATTTCAGAATCCCGGTATGGATTTCAGCCACTCCATTGACCGAATGGGAGGAGTATACGGCAAGACGGGCCATATGGATCTGCCTGCCGTCAATAATCCTGTACTCCTTTTGTTCTTCCCCTGATATCCCATTCAGGAAAAGTTCCCTTTTCAATAAATCATTGATCATGACCACATAGGGATAGACTGCGGGAACCACCGATAGGAATAAATCCAGATCCCATTTTTCAAGAGCTTCGGCCATGACGGTATGGTTGGTATAGGCAAAGGTATTCCGGACGATCTCAAAGGCCCTGCCCAATTCCAGGTGATAATCGCTGACAAGAATTCTCAGCAATTCCGGAATGGCGATGACGGGATGGGTATCATTGAGCTGAATGGCAAATGTATCGGCAAAAGAGTCAAAACCGGAGCCGTATTTCATAACATACCGGGAGACGATACTCTGAATGGACGCCGAAGCGAAGAAATACTGCTGTTTGAGCCGAAGCTTTTTTCCTTTCGGGGTGTCGTCGCTGGGATAGAGAACCGCATTGATGTCCTCGGCCCTGTTTCTGGCAGCGACGGCTTTGTCGTATTGCTGCCTGTTGAAAAGCTCCAGGTCAAAACCGTCAACGGCTTCGGCCTGCCACAGCCGCAGGGTATTTATGTGCTCCCCTCCGTAGCCTATAACGGGCATATCATAGGGCACCGCCCTTACCGTTTGATCGGCAAATTCGACCAGCACCGCCTCTTCCTCCCGCCTTATACTCCAGGGATCCCCGAATCTCTGCCAGTCATCGGGTTCTTCTTTTTGAAAACCGTTTTTGATGGTTTGTTTAAACAGGCCGTACCGATACCGGAGCCCGTAGCCGTCCAGCTTTATTCCATGGGTCGCGGCAGAATCCAGAAAGCACGCGGCCAGCCTTCCTAAGCCTCCGCTTCCAAGGGCATAATCATCGATCTCTTCAAACACCCTCGGGTCTATATGACGGGCGGACAGAAAATCAAAGCTTTCTTTGGTAAGGCCGAGATTCAGCAAATTGCTGTAGATCATTCTGCCCATCAGAAACTCAGCGGAAAAATAGCAGGCTCTTTTTCCGCCGTCATCTTTTTCCCAGTTATGCCTGAGAAATTTAAGAGCCGCCCTGGAAACCGCATGATACAACTCGCCGGTGCCCGTCTGACCGGCTTTTGCACTATTGATATCCCCTAAAAACAATTTCATATCCTTTTCAAAGTTGCTCATATATTACTCCCCCGGTTTTATTATGATTGACTTCATCTGCCATAAATAGTGGTGAGCTGTTTTAATTTTTTGGCAAGCCTCCCGGTAAGCTGACCCTTTTCCAGCCTCCACCTCCAGTTCCCGCCCAAGGTGGAGGGGGTATTGATCCTCGCCCTGTTATCCAGTCCCAATAGGTCCTGTGCAAGAAAAATCACCGTATTGGCCGTGCTCTGGTATGCCGCATAGATAATACCCTGCGGTATTTGCTTATTGGTTCTCACATGCAGGTAATCCCGGGCAAATTTCAGTACCGCTCTTTTTTGGTGGGCAAAAAAACCTGCCAGCGTCTCATTGTCATGGGTCCCCCCATACACCACACAATTTTTTTCATAGTGAATAGGAAGATTCTCATTGCTGCTGCCGCTGTCAAAGGCCATTTCAAAAAGCTTCATCCCGGGATATCCGCTTTTTTTCAAAAGCTGCTTCACTTTAGGGGTTACAATGCCCAGGTTCTCCGCAATAATACGCTTGTTTCCTATGGCGCTGCTAATGGCGCAAATCAGTTTCTCCCCCGGCCCCTCCAGCCAAACGCCCTCTTTTGCATTGTCCTTATGGGCCGGAATAGAATAGTAGTGAGCAACCCCTATAAAATGGTCAATTCGGATCACGTCATACAGGATGGCGCTGACCTTAATTCTGTTTTTCCACCAGGAGTAATTCTCTTTCTCCATCTGTTCCCAATTATATAAGGGATTTCCCCACAGCTGGCCGGTGCTTGAAAACAGATCGGGCGGCACACCGGCGACATGGTTGGGCCTGCGGTTTTCATCCAGATCGAACAGCCGGTGATAGACCCATACATCGGCACTGTCCAGGGCGACATAAATGGGAATATCCCCGATTATCTCAATGCCGTTTTTATTGGCATAGGCTTTAAGCTCAAGCCACTGGGTGAAAAATTCATACTGACAGAACTTCCAAAACTCTATTTCAGCCTGAAGCCGCCCGGTTATTTTCTCTATTGCAGCAGGGTCTCTAAAGCGTATATTCTCAGGCCATCGGATCCATTCTTCACCGCCAAAGCAGCTTTTTACGGCCATATAGGTACTGTAATCGTTAAGCCAGTACTCGTGTTCTATACAAAATTGAAGATAGGCGGCTTTTTCCTGATGAGCACTTTTTTGAAAAGCCTTTCTGAAAAGTTTGAATCTGGCCTGATACAAAACCCCATAGTCCACCTCATGGGCATTCCCCCAGTCCACGCTGCCAACCTGGCGCCTCGTCAGCAAGCCTTTTTCAATCAGCCGGTCAAGATCGATATAATATGGATTTCCGGCAAAGGCTGAGAAGCTCTGATAGGGGCTGTCCCCGTAACTTGTGGGGCCCAGCGGAAGCACCTGCCAGTATTTTTGCCCCGCAGCCTTTAAAAAATCAACAAACTCATAGGCTTCCCTTCCAAATGTCCCGATCCCATAGGGAGACGGCAGGGAGCTGACCGGGAGCAGAATACCCGCTCCTCTTCTCATAGGCCTTTGTTTTCTTAGCTTCATACAGTACCGACTCCATAAACACTTCTATTCTTTTTTACCGTACCTGTCATTCATCTCCGGCCTTAATAATTTTATCCATTATATCACAGTAAAAAGAACTGTTCATAGAACAGTTCTCAGCCTTTAATCATATGCTATTTACTTTAGAATTATTTATGATACAGCTTTTTGGATTGGTATTGGGGTTCGCAGGTAATATTGACCCCCAGTTTTTGAAAAACATTCTCATCTACCCGGGATAAAATAACCGTGGAATGGGCCTCGCAGCCTCGAAGCTTGGGAAGCTGCTGCATGGCCAGAGCTGCTGTGGGATTGGTCGCCGCACATATGGAAAGGGCTATTAAAATCTCGTCGGTATGCAGGCGGGGATTGCTATTGCCCATATGCTTTACTTTCAGCACCTGAATAGGTTCGATAATGATGGGTGAGATCAGGTGCATTTCGTGCTTGATACCGCCAAGCTCTTTTAAAGCGTTCAGTAAAAGTGCCGCCGAAGCGCCCAGCAATGAGGTAGTTTTTCCGGTTACAATACGTCCGTCGTCAAGCTGCATGGCTACCGCAGGACCTCCGGTAGATTCGGACCGGCTCAGTGCCGCTTGCACTACAGGACGATTTTTTGTAGAGATACCTAGTTTTCCCATTAAAAGCTCCAATTTCTGCACTTCAGTTTTTTCAGCCAGACCCTGCCTCTGTGCGCAAAAAGTATTGTAGTATCTTCGAATGACCTCCTGCTCCGAAGCCCTTCGAACCTCTTCGTCGTCGGTAATGCAGTATCCGGCCATATTGACGCCCATATCGGTGGGGCTTTTATAGGGAGATGCACCTTTAATCTTTTCAAAAATAGCATTTAACACCGGGAAGATTTCAATATCCCTGTTATAATTCACAGTGGTAATCCCATAGGCCTCCAGATGAAAAGGATCAATCATATTGACATCATTGAGGTCTGTAGTGGCCGCCTCATAGGCGATATTGACGGGATGCTTCAAAGAAAGGTTCCATACGGGAAAGGTTTCAAATTTTGCGTACCCGGCCTGTATTCCCCGCTTATGATCATGATAGAGCTGGGAAAGGCAAGTTGCCATTTTACCGCTTCCCGGGCCGGGCGCAGTAATAATTACAAGAGAGCGAGTAGTTTCAATATAATCATTTTTTCCAAATCCGTCATCACTGACAATGAAGGGAATATTGGAAGGATAGTCCGGTATGGGATAATGTCTGTAAACCTTTATACCAAGGCTTAACAATCTTTTCTGGAAGAGATCGGCAGCGTATTGGGATCTGTAATGGGTGATCACAACGCTTCCAACATAGAGTCCGATTTCGCGGAAGGCGTCTATGAGACGCAGAACATCCAGATCATAGGTGATTCCAAGGTCTCCCCGGCGCTTGTTTTTTTCAATGTCATCCGCGTTGATGGTAATGACGATTTCAGCCTTATCCTTAAGCTGCAGAAGCATCTTAATCTTGCTGTCAGGCTTAAAGCCCGGAAGCACCCTTGAAGCATGATAGTCGTCAAAAAGCTTTCCACCCAGTTCCAGATACAACTTCCCGCCGAAAACAGCGATTCTGTCAAGTATCTTTTGTGATTGAAGATGAAGGTATTTCTCGTTGTCAAAGCCGATTTTCATCATAAATTCCCCGTTGAAATTAATTATAAAACAATAAGAGCCACATCCGTTAACGGCAATCAAGGATTGCCGACGGTAAAAAATATTCAAAAGCTTGTTTTTTTCCCTTACCCACAATAGCACAACAGCCTCTAATGGTCAATTGCTTATCTTAAAAAATATTCATATTTCCAATAATAAATTGCCCATTATTGCCCCTTATGATCACCCGATTCCATTCCCGCCTCCTCCTCTTCGTCGGCAGAGAGGGCTTCATGATTTTCCTTTTTGGATATCGCTGCAATCCCCGCGACCATAAAGATCATGCTGATTGCCCATAAAACGGCGCTTATGCCTATTTTAAGCGAGATGTCCTCCGAAAGCATGGCCCCGGCGGTGTTGCCTCTCATGCTCAGCATCTCTCTTATTTGATAAAAGCTTAGAAAAACAAAAATGAGCTGCGCCGCAAATAGAAGATACCCTTTATTTTTTGTTCTTACAAAGAATAAAGCCACCGCGGCCAGACTGAGCAGAAGAATGACAAAGACCCCGGCGGTAAGCAGCGGTATGGTCTCTTCTTCCATTGGAACTATTCTGCTGCCGCTGCTGCCAACTTCTTCATAGACCGGAAGGCCGTTTTCCCCGGGATTGGGGGGCTGAGGGGTCTGCGAAGCCTGGGTTGATTCGGGCTTTGGGATTTCTGCCAGCAAAAGGGTTTTTGAATCGGTATTCCCTGATGCATCGGTCATGGTAAAAGTGATGCTTTCAACCGAACTCTCCTGATCCTGCAGGTCAATATATCCCCGTCCATGAAACTGCATTTTTTCATAATCAAAATAGACTCCGTCTTCATGATATGATAAATTGACATTTCCGTTCACTTCTCCCCGGCAATTGACAATATCTCCGTCAGGGTCTTTTCCAAAAATATCAAAATACAATGTATTGCCCATTTGATTTCTAATACTGCATTCGGTGATCTCCGGCTTTTCATCTCCATCAGGCAGGCCCAGAGCACTTTTTATATATAATGCCGAGACAGGATCCTGATGAATGAGACTTTCATAAAGCTGGAAATAATGCTCCGTGTTCTTGCGAATGACTTCAGGCGAAGTTTGAAACAATTCTATTTTCTTTTTTGCAGCCTCTTTGCCTCCAAAGGGGGAATAATGCCAATCAAACCATTGCAGATCATCGTAGGCGCTTAGGTTCATGGATACCTGCAAGTTATAATCAGGCTTAAAATCGCTTCTTTCAAATATCAGCCGGTTCCCGTCTATTTTGTAATAGTTATTGGGATAAATAGTAGTGATGGCGTACATGGGAATGCCGCCAAAATCGAAAATTACCTTTGAGTGGCCTATGGACCCCTTCCAGAGCGATCCCGTCTCAATTACATAACCTAAGTATATGCTTCCGTCCGAAAAATAAGAGAAGTTTACATCATAAGTATGGTATAGGGTCTTTTCTTCATGCTCTTTAAAATCCACTGAAAAGCTGTACCATTTTGAATATTTCTCCATGCCGCCGGCTTCTTTTTGCGGAGGATCGGGCAGGGTATCCAGCAAAGCAACCGGAATTTTTCCGTCTTCGTCCCTTGCCGTAAAATTCCGGACAGATATATCTTCTTCGGTCGTGAACTCGCCTTCGTATAAATCGATGTCCAGTCTTGCGGGAAAGCCCATTAAAACGGTTTGAGCATGGCTCAGGTTTTTAAAAACAAATTTGCACGTAACCTTTGCAGAAGCTCCTGTCACTTTAATGTAAATCTCTTCCGATTTCATCATAATATCCGTTTGAGTGATGGGGTAGACGCCGTCGGGCGTCATGCCGAGGACCCCGTCATTTGCGGAGGCCAAAGTCATAGAAGAAAGAAGAATAACCAAGATGATAATGAAGACGCATAGGGTTCTGGTCATAATCAACTCTTTACGCATTGCAATCTCTCCTGCTTTCAGATTCTAGGGCTTGATCTAAAATTATCAATCTTCTTATAGTATATATGGAAATCATGTCAATTGAATTATAATTTTTAAATAAATATACAAAAAGCCTTGATTTTCCTCAAGGCTCCGCAATCCTGCCCCGCTTACACACTTTAATATCACTCACGGCGCTCCGGCACTAAATTACAAACCGAAATTTTATATATACTATGTCTGCAAGGCGTATTGATGCCTGCTTTATTCTAATGGTCTTTTATGGAGGACAAGCCAAACAGGCTGCCGACAATACCGAGAATTGCGCTTACACCCATAATCACAATGACGACCCCCAGCACCAGCTCATTTTTTACCGGAAGCGGAATAAACGGGATTGCGCCGCCCATGAGGCGGTAGCCACTATTGATCAGCAATGAGACAGCAAAAGAGGCGATGATGCCTGCGGCAAGAGTAATCAGCAGACCTACGCATATAAAGGGAAATCCAATGAACATGCGGGAAGCACCTAGTAGGCGCAGAGTCTTGATTTGATCCCTGTTATCATAAATTCCCTGTCGGATCATGTGGGAAATAATCACTACCGTAGTGATGCCCACTGCGGCAATCACCAGATACCCAAGGATATTCAGGCCTTCAACGATATGGTTGATCCGCTCCAGAACATCTCTGTTATCCCTTACATGATCAATTTGCCCAAAGCCTTCCACCTGTTTTAATACGGAATCTATCTGCTGGGGCTGTATTCTTATTTCTATGTACGCGTTAAAGGGATTTTCATCAAAAAGCTCCAAAATCCCGGCATCATTGGCAAGAATCTCTTCCATTTGGTCATAGGCCTCCGATTCATCAACAACCCGCGCATTTAAGACCCCATCCAGCTTGCCTATACTGTCGGCTAAACGGAGAGCCTCGTTTTCATCCAAATCCTCACTGAAAAACGCGCTGATCTCCGCCTCTTCCTCCAGCATCTGCACCAAGCGGGAAGTAATGCTCCAGCCCGTCACAACCGTTGCCAATAAAAACAGAATCAGAATGGTGCCCAGAAAAGTAAAAATATTTGAGAGAACATTGGTCTGAGTAATTCGCCTGGCCTCTTTAAAAAAGTAGCCCAGGTTATTTATAAAATTCTTCAATTCCCATCACCCCGCTTTTCTACGGAAATAACGCCGTTATTCATGTGAACAATGGTGATATTCCTTTGGTTTTCAATTAAATGGGTTGCATGGGTGGTAATGACAACCGATGTATTCTGCTGCTGAAAGGAAGATAAAATATTGAGGATATTGACGGCGTTGTCGTGGTCCAGATTGCCTGTGGGCTCGTCAGCCAATATCAAGCCGGGTTTTCTGGCTATCGCTCTGGCAATGGCCACCCTTTGCGCCTCGCCCCACGACAGGTTTTCCACCGGGGAAAGAGCCTTATGGCCCAAACCTACCTTTTCAAGCGCGACGACTGAATTTTCCTTCATCTCCCGGCGGGAAAAATCCAGAAACCGGATTCCCATCATAACATTCTCCAAGGCATTTCTGCCCGGAACAAGCTTGAGTTCCTGGAAGACGGGCCCGATTCGCTTGCGTATGTTTCTGATGCCCCCGAATTCTCCGTTGACGATCGGCTGCCCCAACACCTTAACCGATCCCAAAGTCGGGTATTCCATTCCCATCAGGAGCTTTAAAAGGCTGGTCTTTCCGGATCCGCTGGGGCCTGTAATATAGACCAGTTCGCCCTCTTTTATGGTCAAATCAAGTTCCTTCAATGCCAATGTACCGTCCGGGTATCGCAAAGACACCCCTTTTACTTCAATCATGTTAATTTCCCTCATTCATTATTGTGAATACCACAAAGTTCCCGGGCCCGTCAGCAATCTTCGATCCGTAATTTAGCGCCATGAGTAATGTTTTTCGAAGTTATATGATTTAGCGCTTCCGAAATCTCTGATCTCGCAGACGGATGGGGTTATTATCAAAAGAAAGGATCTACCGTAAACTCTATAAATCCATCCTTCATTTCTGCGGATTTCAAGGTTATAGAACCAACCAGCTCACTAAAATCAATGATTAGATATCCATCCCGGAATAATTCTTCAATGGAGGCCTTTTCCAGCTGCAACCCGTAGAAAGTTCCTCCTGTCACGTCGAACTTTATGGCGCTTGCACTTTCAATACCAAAGGTTCCCCATAGCAATAGATGCTTTTCGGGAATTTCAATTTGAGCCCTTTCAGGAGTAAAATCAAAAATCATTTTGGGAAGCTTTGCGTCCTTTTCTATTATTTCATTTATTTTTTCTTCGGTAATAGAGCCCTTTACAGACAGGAAGTCAAAGCGCAGATTAAAATCCTCCAACGAAAGATCCGCCTCGCGAACGATTCTGGAAAACTCTTTTGATAGTCCCGAAAACAGTACCTTGATTTCGCCCCACAATGCATCTATTTGATTCAGCTGATCCTGATAATGCTCTCTTTCATCCCTGAGAGAATCCAGATAAGCTTCCTGCTCCTGCTTTAATTGCAGTTTTTGGGCCAGCGCGTCTTGGAGCTCCAGCCCCTTATTTTCCAGCAAGGTCTTATTGGATTCCAGAGCTTCTCTTTCGGATATCAATTTGCTTTTTTCTTCTTCAATGGAATCCAGGAGCTCTTCCGTGTTATGGGAAAGATCCCTGATGACATTGAGCCGCTTTAAAAAATCAGTCAGGTCATCGGCACTCAATAATGTCTCCAGAAATGATGCCGGACCATTTTTCTGATAAGCTGCTAAAACCTGCTTTAAAATCTCCAGCTGTAAATCGTAACTTTTCTGACGCTCTTTAATGGCGCCTTCCATTTTCGAGATTTCATTCTGAAGCCCTGCCGCTTCCCGGTCCAACTCCTCTTGCTTCCTGCCCATCTCCTCAATTTCCTGAGAAAGAATAAAAAGTTCTTCAAGTACCGCTTTTTCCTCCGATGAGATACCCGCAAGGGTTTCCTGGGAAGCAGGGACTGTATCTGCCTGTCCCGCCGCCGCAACCATAAACATAAAAGATATGCAAAATATTAATATCAAAGCAATGCCGGACCTTTTAAGCTTTATCATGACTCACCTCAACCGGAATAGTTTTCCTATATATTATAACATGTCCGCATGGACATGTTTCAATATTCTCGGGTACCCGTTCAAAATCTTCAATCCATAATTAAGCGCCATGAGTGATGTTTTGTGCGCCCTCAATAAAATCCGTCCTGGATTTTATTCGGTAGCTCCGCAATCCTGCTCCGCTTACGCACTAAAACATCACTCTGCCGCTTTTCGAAGTTATTATGACTTAGCGCTCTCGAATCTCTCCTTCCGCAAAAAAAGCGTTCCCCCGCAAGTGAGGAACGCTTCGCTGTTTTTTTACCTTAGAAAAGGAACAAGGAAAGCAGCCATATAAATAGAATAGCTGTTACACCGAGTACCAGCGTTACCATAGTCTGGGTCTTATATCCATCCTGTGGTGTCAAGCGGCCAAAGTTTGTAACTACCCAGAAATAGGAATCATTGGCATGGGACACCGTCATGGCTCCCGCACCGATGGCCATTACGGTAAATGCCGCTGCCAGAGGCGTGTTCAGTCCGAGAACCGCCATCATGGAGTCCGATGCGGCAAAGGAGCCCATAATAGCTGATGTAGTGGTTATGGCTACAGTGGAAGAGCCCTGTGCCACCTTTAATATGGCAGCAATGAGGAAGGGGAAGAAAATTCCGACAGTTGACAGGCTGGCGGCATTCTCCTGGATATATCCCACAAAGCCCGCCTCGGTGATAACCTTGCCCAGTACTCCGCCCGCAGCGGTTACAAACAGGATGGGTCCTACCACCTTCAGCGTGTCATCGGTCATTTCATAGAAGTCCCCCATCCTTTTGGTTCCGGCCAGAAGAATGATTCCGAAAATGACGCCGCCGGCCAGAGCAATAATGGGTTTGCCCAGGAAGGTTGTGATATCGCCCAGTGCCCCGCCCCATTTCAGGATGGAAGCAATGGATCCCAGAGCCATCAGTATAATGGGGACGATAATCGGAGCAAAAGACAAAGCGGTAGAAGGAAGCTTTCCGTAGGATGCCACAAACTCTTCATAGGCTTTTTCTACATCCTCTACATGCTCGGTGTCCAAATCCTCTTCTGACTTTACCCTTTTGCCTATGTACAGAGAATACAAATAGCCGGTCACCAGGCAGGGTATGGAGACCAATGCGCCTATTCCTATGACAAGGAGAAGGTTATCTGCCAGGCCTACATTTCCGGCAGCTGCTATAGGCCCCGGCGTCGGCGGAATCATAACATGGGAAATATAAAGTCCGGCCGACAACGACACCGTCATGGCTACACTGGACTTTAAGGTGCGCTTCTGAAGCGCCTTACGGATTGGATTCAGGATGACAAAACCACTGTCACAGAACACGGGAATCGAAACGATCCAGCCCATGATCAGCATAGCCAGCTCAGGATTCTTTTTCCCGACCAGCTTTACTACCGCATTGGCAATCTTTATAGCTCCGCCGGTCTTTTCAACCAGAACACCCACCAGCGCACCAAAAATAATAACGATACCAATGCTTGTGAATGTACCCGAGAAGCCTGCCCCAATGACGTCCGCAATTTTGGGCAGAGGTATGCCCACAACGATGGCCATTAACAGGGAAATGCCTATAAGGGCCAGAAACGCATGTACTTTAAGCTTTGAAATTAAAAGTATCATTAAGACAATAGCAATGATAAGAGTAATAATAAGACCAATACCAGACATAATAAATCCCACCTTTCCAATAACTTATGTAATAATTATATACAATTCGTGATATAAACAAATTTATTGCCCAACCTTTAGAACCGTCCAACACCTGTCTGACGTCCTGTGTTTTCTTTTCTGCTTTTTTGGCTATACTACCGTCTGTGTGCGTTTTAAACGAAAAAGGAGGAAAGAAATCTGTCCATCAAACACTATGCCGGATCCATATATCATGCCGGAATCGATATCGGATCCACCACCATGAAAATCGCTGTGCTGGACTCCGGGGATAACCTGATCTACAGCATATACCGCAGGCATTATTCAGACCTTCGTAAATCCCTGGAAGAATTTTTCACAGAACTGTACCGTGTTTTTGGCGACGCCCGTTTTACCGCGGCCATAACCGGATCGGGAGGTCTTGCTATTTGCGGCGCAATGGACCTGCCCTTTATCCAGGAGGTGATAGCCGGAAGCAAAGCCATGAAACGGTATATTCCCGATGTCAATGTCGTCATTGAGCTGGGCGGCGAGGATGCGAAAATAACTTTTTATGAAAATGGCGTCGATCAAAGAATGAACGGCATTTGCGCCGGCGGTACCGGGGCGTTCATCGATCAGATGGCCTCCCTTTTAAAGACGGACGCTGCAGGGCTCAATGATTTAGCCGCAAACCACGAGGTGATCTACCCCATTGCAGCCAGATGCGGTGTTTTTGCCAAAACGGACATACAGCCCCTGCTGAATGAAGGGGCTAAAAAAGAGGATATTGCCGCCTCTATTTTCCAGGCGGTTGTCAATCAAACTGTCAGCGGACTGGCCTGCGGAAGAAAGATCAAAGGGAAAGTGGGTTTTTTGGGCGGTCCCTTTCACTTTTTGCCCCAATTGCGACTAAGATTTCAGGAAACCCTGGCATTAAAAGATGAGGAAGTGATTGCACCCGAACACTCGGAAGTCTATGTGGCCATGGGCGCAGCTATTCTGTCCGAAAAACAAAAAACCAGTATTTTGTTAAAAGACCTGCTGGATAGGGCCCGTTCTGCCAAAAACAGTCTCTTGCCGGAAACAGGCCACCTCGAGCCATTATTCCACAGCCAGCTCGACTATGACAGCTTTCTTAAAAGGCATCAAAGCCATCAAGTAAAAAGAAAAGAGCTTGCTTACCAAAAAGGAAACTGTTTTCTGGGGTTTGATATAGGCTCCACCACAAGCAAAGCGGCCCTGATTGATGAGGACGGCAGCCTCCTTTTTTCATTATACGTCAATAATAACGGAAGCCCTTTGGATTCTGCGGCCGAAATGCTCCGGTCCATTTATGATAACCTTCCTCACGATGCCGCAATCGCATACAGTGCTGTTACAGGCTACGGGGAAAATTTAGTCAAAGCGGCTTTATCCTGTGATATGGGCGAAGTGGAGACCATTGCACATTATACTGCGGCAGAGCACTTCCTGCCCGACGCTGATTTGATTCTGGATATCGGCGGGCAGGATATGAAATGCCTGAAATTACATGACGGGGTTATCGAGAGCATCATGCTGAACGAAGCCTGCTCTTCGGGCTGCGGTTCATTCATCGAGACCTTTGCCAAATCTCTCAATATGACGGTTGAAGAGTTTTCTGATTTGGGATTGAAAGCCCGAAAGCCGGCCGACCTGGGTTCGAGGTGCACGGTCTTTATGAATTCCAGGGTGAAGCAGGCGCAAAAAGAGGGAGTAACGGTGGGAGATATCTCTGCGGGGCTCTGCTATTCGGTTATAAAAAATGCCCTGTACAAAGTAATTAAGATGAAGGATCCTTCCGAGCTGGGAGAAAAAATTATTGTCCAGGGCGGTACATTTTTAAATGATGCCATTTTACGCAGCTTTGAACGAATTACAGGAAAAGAGGTCGTCCGGCCTGACATTGCAGGATTGATGGGCGCCTTTGGGGCGGCGCTGCTTGCTAAAAACGCCTGGCAGAGAGGAGTTTCTTCTTCTTTGATCAATAAGGAAAAGCTTTCGGAATTTTCCCACAGGACAAGAACCGCCCGGTGCCAAAAATGCACCAATCATTGTATGCTCACCATCAATATCTTTGGAGACGGTCAAAGCTATATAACCGGCAACCGGTGTGAAAGAGGAACCGGTATCGATAAGCCCTCCGATATACCAAACCTGTTTGACTATAAATTCAAAAGAGTTTTCAGCTATGAGCCGCTTAAAGAGGAGAATGCCCCGAGGGGTACCATCGGCATTCCCCGGGTGCTGAATATGTATGAAAATTACCCCTTCTGGTTCACTTTCTTTACCGAGCTTGGATTCCGGGTCATATTATCCCCTGTTTCCAGCCGTCAATTATACGAGCTGGGCATGGATACCATTTCCTCGGATACGGCCTGCTATCCTGCGAAGCTCGTCCATGGCCATATGGCGGCTCTGATCCGGCAAAACATAAAGCATATATTTTATCCCTGCATTCAAAGGGAAAGACCGGAAGTTGCCGGGGCCGACAATTGCTTTAACTGCCCCATTGTCATTGCCTACGCCGAAGTCATTAAAGCCAATGTAGACGCCCTTGGAGAAAACCAGGTCCGGTTTCATAATCCCTACCTTCCCTATGACAATAAAAAAAGGCTTGCTGAGAGGCTTTTCGAAGAATTCAGGGGATTTGGCATCTCCTGTAAAGAGGTGGAAAATGCCGTCTCCAAAGCCTGGCATGAAGATTTGAGGTTTAAAGAGGACATGCGCAAGAAGGGCGAAGAGGTGCTCGCCCGGTTGACGGAAACGGGAACTCGGGGAATTGTTCTGTCCGGCCGGCCCTATCATTTGGATCCGGAAGTGAACCATGGTATACCCAATATATTGACCTCCCTGGGCCTGGCCGTTCTCACCGAAGATTCCATTGCCCATCTGGGCCGGGTGGACAGACCCCTGCGGGTGCTGGATCAATGGATGTATCATTCCAGGCTCTATGAAGCAGCGGATTATGTTTCCAGGCATAATAACCTGGAGCTGGTCCAGCTCAATTCATTCGGCTGCGGCCCTGATTCCATAGCCGCAGAGCAGGCCCAGGAAATACTGGCCCGATCCGGAAAGTTTCATACCTTGCTTAAGATAGACGAGGTAAACAATCTCGGGGCCATAAAAATCCGGTTGAGGTCCTTGAAGGCCGCCATGGAGACAAAATCCCAAAAGGAATACGGGGAACCTTTCAAATCTGAACCCCGGTGGCCGCTGTTTACTAAGGAAATGAGCCGGAAGCATACCATCCTTGCTCCTCAGATGGCGCCCATCCACTTTGAACTGATTCAGGAAGCGGCAAGAAGCGAAGGTTATCTTTTCGAGGTTCTTGCTGCGGTGGAAAGGGAGGATATCGAGGTGGGACTGAAATATGTCAATAATGACTCCTGCTATCCCTCCATCATCATCATAGGGCAAATTCTAAGAGCCTTGCAGTCCGGCAAATATGATGTCAATCATGTCTCCATCGCTATTACTCAGACAGGAGGCCCCTGCAGAGCCAGCAATTACTTAGGGCTTTTGAAAAAAGCATTAAAGGCTGCCGGATTTGAACAGGTCCCTATCATTTCTCTCAATATTGCGGGACTTCAAAAAAATCCCGGCTTTAAGCTGACCGTACCCCTTTTAATCAAAGTTCTGAAGTCTGGCGTCTACGGAGATCTGCTTATGAAGCTCCTATTTGCTGTGAGGCCTTATGAATTGGTGGCCGGATCAACCAATGCGCTTTTTAATAAATGGATGGAACAGTGCAAACAAAGTGTACGCTCCACGGACAGAAAAAAATTCCGCCAGAATCTGAAAAAAATAGTAGAGGAATTCGAGCTTATACCCATCGGAAATGTAAAAAAACCGCGGGTGGGCCTGGTAGGTGAAATCCTGGTGAAATACCACCCCTATGCCAATAACAATATGGTTTCCTTTGTGGAAGAATCCGGCGCAGAGATCGTTGTGCCGGGTCTCATGGAATTTTTCCTGTACAGTGCCGTCAACAGCCAGTTCCGGCATAAATATCTGTCGGGCAGCAATAAACAGAGATTACTGGGGAATTTAGCCGCAAAATATATTGAAAACTACCGGGATGACATGCGTACCGCCCTTGGGAGCAGCAAGAGGTTTCAGGCGCCTCCCAGCATTTATGAGATGGCAGACTGTGTAAAACCCTTTATTTCCCTCTGTAATCAGACCGGAGAAGGCTGGCTGCTGACAGCCGAAATGCTGGAGCTGGTCCGGGAAGGAGCCCATAATATTATCTGTATGCAGCCCTTTGCCTGCCTTCCCAACCATATCACGGGAAAAGGAATGATTAAGCTGGTGAAGGATCTATACCCCCAGTCCAACATCGTCACAGTGGATTATGACCCCGGGGCCAGCGAAGTAAATCAGATCAACAGAATCAAGCTGATGCTGGAGCGGGCAAAGCTTCAAGGTGCTAAATCATAATGAGTTCCAAAAGCGGCAGAGTGATGTTTTAGTGCGTCAGCGGAGCAGGATTGCGGAGCTACCGAATAAAATCCCGGACGGATTTTCTTGAGGGCGCACAAAACATCACTCATGCCGCTAAATTATAAGTTGAAGATTTGGAACCTTGCTGTATTCACAATAAAGCTTTCGTTTTTTGCAGTCTCTGCATGGGATACGCCCGTTATTTGATATGGACCAGGACGTATAAGTTCCCATTGAAATCAATCCGATCCGGCCCTTTATTGATATTGATACTCTGAGCGACTACACGCATGGCCGCGAGCCCGTTTTCAGTATTGAAAGTAGCTTCTTCCACCGAAAGAACCCCTTTTTCGGAGGTAGAAGCCTCAAATTTTTTATAGATCTCATCGGCCGAAAAACTGATGATTTCTTCATTGCGGTCATTAACCAGAACCAGCGTATCAAAATCCTGCACCGCTTTTTTAATAAGGCTGTATTGCCTTCCATTTTCTTCGATAATGCCTATCTCTTCCTGTGTGCCGCTTTGTGAGCCGGAATTAATATCCGTCATGACAATAAAGTCAAAGCCGGCAATATCAATGACAGAGTGAGTGGGAAGGTACAGGCTGATATACTGCCAGTTTTCATTGGAGGCGTATGCGCCGAAACCGAAGGTTCCGGAAAAGTCACGATAGTAGTCAAAGCCGGAGGGAAGCCACGGAATATAACCGAGGTAATCCATCCTGTCCAAATATCCCATATACCGGATAATCTTTTCCTGGTCCTCCCGGGAAACCGATGGGTCGGGTTTGACCTTATTTCCCTCCAGCATATTATTTTGCACCAGAACCCGTTCCAGTAAAGCGGTCTGGTTTTTTCGGCTGACAGTAAACGCATCTGTAGGCGGAATGATTGATATGGCCGAAAATACAATGAGCATAACAGCGATAATACCGTTTTTCCTGACCGGGACAAAACTGAGGATGACACCGGATGCGGCGGAAAAAATGCCGAATAATATGACATAATAGCGGCTATGGGTAATGCCTGTATCCCCTGTTCTCAAAACAGACGATATGGTCTGGAAAAGCATAATGGGTACCAGGACCTTGGGAAACACCTTCCTAAAAAAGGCGGTAAACTTGTTATCCAGCCTGCTTGCAAGAATATAGACCAGAAGAACAACAATCGAATAGGAAACAATCATTGGCTCCAGCAGATTATCCGTCCAGAACCTGCCTCCTATATTTAAAACGATATATAAAAGGAGAATAACGGTAAACACTGATGTCAGCGGAATGATAATATAGGAAATCAAAATTTCCAGGAATTTCGGACAGGCCGATATTCTCTGGAGGCTGTCATTTTCAATCTCGTCCTTCCCCTGATCTTTTTTGCCCGGGTAAACAGGGATCAGAGACAGAAAATAAACCGGCGCATACAGAATAAAAACAATATTTGCAGTATGGGCGTAAGCTGCCCCATCCACATTGAACAGAAGCTGATCGATTGCCGCAAGAATCACGCTGATACCGGCAAAAATGACCCCCGCAAAAAAGATTGCAATAAAGAAAGCCTTAAATGCAACCATAAAACTTTCATTAAATGTGACATTGCTCTTGATAGAGGGGATCCATATGAAAGCAAAATACAGGGCAAATAATGCCACCAATGTTCGGATGCCGGCCTCTGTGCTAAGTGCTGCGGCAGATCGCAGGGTAAAATAATAAAGCAGAGTCAGCAAAGCGGCTGCACCTGTCAGCATGAACCTGCTGGAGGATTTTATAAAAAACCGCTCATGAACAAGTTGAACCACCGCTCCCAGAAAAGCGCCCACTACCAGTGACAGCAGATATTTTGAATAATCGGCGCTGCCCTTGTGAATATCAATGGCGTTTACTATAACCGCCGCAAGAAGGCTTACCGAAGTCAGCGGAAAACGGGCAAGAGCCGCGGTCAAACCGCTGAGCAGCTGGTGAAATCTGTAAAATTTCTTCATAGGACGCTTCCTCTCCGGTACGAACTTTAAAAAACAGCTTATTCGTTGATTCTATTCGCTTTATATTTACCCACTT
>ENA-UOOR01002296-UOOR01002296.1-fermentation-metagenome-genome-assembly--contig:-NODE-2296-length-19686-cov-3.045489_pt1 | contig 19686 bp, 20 predicted proteins | sample MGYA00245780_ERZ724029 | MGnify/ENA primary metagenome ERZ724029 (study PRJEB28704, sample SAMN03018315) | fermentation metagenome | biome: anthropogenic terrestrial biome; feature: soil; material... | reverse complement strand
TAGGCATCAAGCGAGCTGAGAGTCTGCATGCTGCTGCAATGACTTCCATTGGCCTTACAGAGGGGCTGGCAGCTGCTAGGATTGAGCTTGTTATGTTACTGGAGCAATATGAACTATACTCCTCCTCATTGCCAGACTAGGGGAGTTGATGTAGCTCCAGGGCTTCCTCGGTAGTTCGCCGTGTAAAGTACGTAACCGCTAGGAGCACTATGAGAGCCCCTCCCTTTTATCATGTTCTGTATGACGATACTGGTAGTTTTGCGCCTACCGTTTGGAGGTGTATCTAGCTCAGTGTGTTTCATGTAAGCAGGACCCGTTGATGTCCTATTGCAGCACGGCAATGCGCACATCTGCATAGCACTTCCTAGCATTAGTTAGTGCAAAAAGGAGTGCGTTATGATGCCTGTACATGGCGGTAACAAGGTGCCTATGGGGTTAAAACTAGTATTCTGGCCTGTTCCAAACCTGATGATTGTTAACCTGGCTATAGTATCCTGCTTGTTGGCAACGAAGGTTATGTTTAAGGCATCGCCTGCTTTCTGTTGAACAAAACTCCGGGAGTACTGTAAGCTTCTCTTGATCAACGGCGGAATGTTCTGTGCCCTTGTTGCGCGCTTTACTTAGAAGCAAATTCCCTTCACATGCATACCTTGTCGTTTGTTGTGCTTTCTTGGAGGAATTGTTATGAGAGTTATTTCTGTGATTCTGGCTCTTATGCTGTTTGCATTGCCAAATCTGGTTAAGGCGGCATACGTGCATTTGGGTCTAGCAATGTTTGCAGTAGCTAAAATCGGGCTGCCGACGTTGTATGAGTCTTTAGCCTTTCTCGCCGCATTGGCCTTCACTCCAGTATGCTACTCGTTGTCTATATTGATCACAAACCTTGGCCTTCCGCAGTTTAAACTGAAAGCAAAAGTGCCCTTTTCCCTGCGAAGCTTAACAAGCGTTTTTATGGTAAGCTTACTTGAGGAGCTTTCCTGGCGTGTAACCATACTTGAGGCAGTTGATTTATGGTTATGGAGAGTAGGTACGTCGTTCTATTTTGTATATTTACACTTTCGGAAAGAGAAGCAGGTAGTGATTATGGAATGGGTTGAACTGCTCCTTTTTACCGGCATTCTAGTATGGTTGGTACGGGTGTTTGAGACGCCATGGATTGGGGTTGGTCTGCACTTTGGACGTAATATCGCTTCGACCATCATTAGCTTAGAAGGGAGCGAAGCGCGATAGGGAGCCATGCAGCTACCGACTCGGTTTGAAGAATGAGGAGTGTATTTCATGACAATGAAGTCTTTAATATGGAGGTTCAGAAGGTACCTGGCCCTGATTTGCGTACTACTGGTTGCGCTTAGCCTCGCCTCAATGCTGGGCCCGCTGTTCCTCTCTGCATTGGTTGACAGTGTTAACGAACGCACTTCAAGCCGGAAAATTGTGGCTGTGTTCATGACGTTAGCTGGTGCGAATTTACTCGTGTTCGCTCTAAAGTATGTTCAGATTGTGACTGTTGGCCAGTTGTCGATTGAACTGTCGACCTACCTTCGTAACCTCATCACTAGAGGTTTCTTCTCAGTAGACATGGGTTCGCCCTTGAAAGAGCAATATGTGACCACAATACTTGCTGACGTATCTACAGTAACTACTTTTATTACAAATAATCTAGCGAGTATGTTGTCCTACGTCGGGACGTTTGTTGGGATGAGTCTGGTGTTGGCTAGGAGAAGCCTTATTCTATATGGCTCTATCGTCGCAGTTATTCCTGCGTATGTAGTGACATATCGGCTGTTTGCAGCTAAGAAATACGAGATAGCTAGGAACGTTCGTACGCTGCAAGGCTCCTTGACTGCTACTCTTACCGAAATAGAGCACAATCGACACTCCATCATTCATCATGCAGGAACCAGTAAGGTGCTACAGTTTCTCCAAGAGAAAATGGCTGCTTTCAACAACGGGCTCAGATCTCAAATAATGTTGGCCGCGAATTCGGGAGTGGTAATGTCCTTATTATCATTTCTTGTGACTCTCCTAACCCTCGGCTTGGGCGCTCATTTGGTATATTCGGAAGGTCTGAGTCTGGGCGAGTACATGGCCTTTCTTAGTTATGGAGGTAGACTGGTTTCGCCTGTTGTCGGGATGACGGGAATAGGTTTTGCTTGGCAGAGCTTTCGTGTAGCGCTGGACAGAATGAACGCTATGGCTCAAGAAAGTATGACGCTGGACGAAGAATCTGGCCCTGTTGGTATTCCCCATAAGGTGACCTTTGTTAATGCTCGTCCGTACCCCGGATCTTCGTTCGTAGTTAATGGAGAGATGCGGTTAGCCGGGCGCGTGAGTATTACCGGAGATACCGGTTCGGGGAAGAGCACTATTTGTGAGCTAATTACCGGTCGACAGGCACCCTATGGAGGGTTAGTGACCTTCATGTCCGAAGCCGATACTAACCCAAATGCATCTGTCGTACTAGTATCTTCGCAAATGAAGCTATTTTCGAGAATGAGTGTTTATGAAAACCTAGACTTTGGAACTAAGGATGCATTGATGGAAAATATACGTCAGCACCTGAGAGTTGTTGAGATGGATAGCCTGGTCGATGCTATACTTTACACCTCCAAACCTGTTAGCGAATTTGGTCTCTCCCGTGGCGAAGAACAGAGGCTTCTATTGGCGCGCGCCTTATTGCTCAACCCGGGTGTGCTTATCCTTGACGAGGCTTTGTCAGGAGTTGAGATGGAAATGTTCGAGCGGATCATGAGAAGAATGGCCGATATGGTTCCAGTGATAGTGACCGTCTCTCATCGCCTTTCCGACCATGAAGGGGCTGATATAGTCTATCGTGTAAAAGCAGGGTCTATCGCTCCTGATGGTAGTTTTGCTGAAAAGGCTTAGGCGCAGATTGCGGCAGGAGAAGCGATGCGGTCTACTGAATGAATGTTACGAGGTGATTCATTTGGGTCTGCTGAGACTAGTTGCCATCGATTTGGATGACACGTTGCTTTACCCCGATCGAACTATTTCGCCCCGCGCTAAAAGGGCAATTGGGGCTGTGCAGCGGCTAGGTAGTCAGGTTGTGTTGGCTACTGGGCGCATGTTTTGTGCGGCCAAACCCTTTGCACTAGAATTGGAGCTCACCGGCCCTCTTATTGCCTACCAAGGTGCCTTGGTTAAGACGGTTGCTGAGGAAAATATCTGGCGGCATTTGCATATCCCAGCGGGGCAACTGGTGCAACTCTTAGAGTGGTTAGAAGCGGAGCCGGTACACATCAATCTGTATGTAGATGATCAATTATATGTCGAGCAGATGAATAGTACTGCCGAGCGCTACGCCAAATACTCGCGTGTTGAGGTAAAAGAGGTGGGGCGCCTAAGTCGGCTACCGTTCGAGGCCGCCACTAAGGTAGTAGCTATCGGTGACCCCGACCGGCTGAGCGATTTGCAGATACGTTCTCAAGCGCTCTTCGGGCCTGCCTTAGCTATAAACCGTTCTTACCCGCATTTCCTAGAGTTTGGGCACCTAGAAGCGACTAAGTCGCAGGCTTTAGCGTGGTTGGGTGAGAAGTTGGGCATTGGGCCGGCAGCCATGATGGCTATCGGCGATGGGGAAAACGATTTAGACATGATTGAATACGCCGGTATCGGGGTCGCAATGGGTAACGCCCCCGCAGTCATTCAAGCAGCGGCCGACTTTGTCACAGCTACCAATGATGCTGACGGCGTTGCTATAGCCCTGGAGAAATACTTCAATCTCACCCCCTGAAACAGGGGGACGGCTGGACGGTTCGTTTTCTCAGTATGCAATAAACGAGCCGTCCTTTTGTTGCAGGTCTATGGCCAGGCAGGTGCCTGTTTCCGGTAGCCAGAAGTTCTTGCCTAGCCAGAGGCTTTGCACTGTGGCTAGCACTCCTCCATGGGTGACTATGATCACGTTATGCTGCTCATAGGCAGTCAGCGCCTGCCGGATGCGTTCTTGCATCTGTTGTAAGGTCTCGCCTCCCGGCGGGCCTACTTGGTACGGGTCATCCAACCACTTAGCCTGCTCCTCCGGATAGCGTTCTGCAATCTCGCCAAAAGTTAACCCTTCCCATTCTCCAAAATCTAGTTCTCTAAGTTCCGCCAAGACATAGAGTGACTTATTCAGCTTCGTGGCCACTGGGCGGGCTACCGCTAAGCAGCGGCTTAAGTCACTTGAGAGAACGCAATCTATGTCAGTCAATTGCTCTAGCTGTTCAATTAGTTTGTGGCATTGCTCTTTTCCTCGTTGAGAGAGTGGTATATCGCTCCAACTTTGGTAGCGTTTCTGCTGATTCCAGTCAGTTTCTGGATGCCGCACTAAATACCACATTTGATCTCCTCCAGGCTAGCCAACAGCCTTCGATTGGCGGTTGGTGATAGCACGGCTATCCGGGCGAAGCAATCATCCAGCCCCACGAAGTTGCTACAATCGCGTATTTGCATGCGCTTATCGTGCAGGCGGTTGTTAATTGCGCTTGCCGTCAAACCCCAAGATTGAAAATCGACGAGGAGGAAGTTGGCTTGGGAAGGTAGAGCGGTAATCTTAAGCTGACTTAATCCGTTGATCAGTTCTTCCCGTGCTGCTGTAATCCGTTTTAGGCTATCTTGTACAAAGTCCGACAGAGTAGGAAGGGTCTTAGCAGCCGCCTGAGCCAGCAGATTCAGACTCCAGGGTGTTTGTCTGTATCTTAGTTCCTCCACTAAACTCGCACTACCGATCAGATAGCCTAGGCGTAGCCCGGGAATGGCAAAGAGCTTAGTTAACGAACCGGCAATAAGCAAGTGTTCATCGGTTAGCGCTATTTGCCGAGCGCTGGCTCCCGGAATGAAATCTATGAAAGCTTCGTCGAGCAACAGTCGACTGGAGCGCGCCTTTACCGTTTGTAGCAGTTCTTGGATTTGCCCGAGGTCAACCAAAGTACCACAAGGGTTAACTGGGTTGCAAAGGAAGACTAAACTACCGGAGCTTATCGTTTGTAACTCTTCCCGGGGCAAGCGGAATTCTCTGCGTTGCTGTAGACAGTGCAGATTGTTGACAGGCACCTCGTGTAGGTGGCAGAGGCGCTCGTATTCAACGAATGTTGGTTGGCAAATAGCCGCCGCAGCCGGCTGCAGATAGTTGACTACCAGTTCAAGTCCTGCTAAGCCACCGTTAGTTAGCAGTAGATTCTCTCTTGGCACCTGAAGATAGGCAGCAACCGCATTGGTGGCGGCAGTAGCTTGAGGGTCGGGATAGTGATTGAGGGCAGGTAAGGCAAGGCTAATTGCGTCAAGCATTGCCTGTGGTGGCCCCCAGGGGTTTATATTGGCGCTAAAATCCAGCCAGGCTAAAGGCTGCGGCTTATCCCAAATATTCCCTCCATGTTGATAGCGTTGCCTGCTCATCTAATCACCTCCAAGGCTAATAGGAACATTACCTGCCATAGTTCGTGTATTGCGCCATAACAGTCGCCGGTTAGGCCACCTAGTGCTTTTGACCAACAATTGGCGAGTAACCAGCTGCCCAACCAGGCTGCGCCGGCGGCAAGAGCTATTTGCCAAGGAGCAAGCACTAGCAGTAGCAGTGGTAAGATAGCGGCTGCCAGCACATGTTTTGTTTGCACTTGCTTAAATAAGCCACCGGTGCCTGTGCGACGCGCATAGGGGAAATGGGCAATGGCTAATGCCATGGTAAATTTCGCGCCGGCTTCGTAAAGCACCAAGGCTTGCCAATCGGCAGGCGGCGTTGCCAGCAGACTGGCTTTGAACATGACGACCAGCAACAGACTGGTTGCCCCTAGCGCTCCCAGACGGCTATCTTTCATTATCTCAAGTCGTCTTTCTTTATCCCTACTGCCGTACCACCCGTCGCTGAGATCGCAAATGCCATCTAGGTGCAAACCGCCTGTAACGAGTATTTGTAGTGCAACGAGCAACAAGCCGGTTGTAAGTGGCGGTAGGAATCGAGAAACTTGCCAACCGCACAGGTATAAGATTGCTCCAAGCACTGCGCCTACAGCCGGGAAGCAGCTTACGCTGGCTGCAAGGTCACTTTCGTCCACGTGGCCGCGTATGGTTAGCGGCAGCCGCGTGAGGAATTGCCAGGCCACAAGCCAGGCTTTCATTTAATCACCACCAAAGAGATTAGTCCTATTGCTGCAAAGGCATAGCTTAACCCTTGCATTAATCGTAGCGAGTCAAGTATATGTTGGGGGCTGAGCTCCTGTCGAGCTTCTCCTAAAGGAGCCCGCCATTCGGCCACGCCTTGGTAGTAGTTCAAGCCCCCCAATTGCACCCCTAAAGCCCCGGCAAAACCTGCCTCCAGCCAGCCGCTGTTAGGGCTTTGATGTTCTTTGGCATCACGCCATAGATATCGCCAGGCCGAGGCTGCGTCATAGTGCATTATCCAGGCTACAGGAATCAGTAGCAGAGCCGATAGCCGTGCCGGTAGGTAGTTGGCCACGTCGTCCAGTTTGGCTGCCGCTCGGCCAAAATATAGAAAACGCTCGTTCTTGTAGCCTAGCATTGAATCTAGGGTGTTAATTGCTTTATAAGTCATGGCTCCCGGTAACCCAAACAGTAATAAGTAAAACATGGGGGCCGTGATTCCGTCGGCCGTGTTTTCAGCTACCGTCTCGACCACTGCCCTGGCAATCTCACTTGCATTAAGGCACTCGGTGTCGCGCCCAACAATGTAGGAAGTATAATGGCGAGCGGTATGCAAGTCATTAGCCACGAGCGGTTTATAAACTCGCAGGGCATGGCGGCGCAGGCTGTTTACTGCCAGTGTCGTTGACATCAGCCACACTAACAGCACTAACCCTAGGTAGGTTTGGCTTAACCATTGTTCTAGCTTCCAGCTAATAGCTGCAGTTGTTACGGTCACTAGCACCACAAGACAAATACCCTTGACCAACCGAGCATGCGGACTGCCTCGGTTCCAGCTTTGTTCAAGTTGGGAGATCAACCAACCTAATAGCTGTACCGGATGTGGACACGCCTCTGGATCCCCTATCACCCGATCGACTAGTATAGCGGCCGCAATAAGGAGTATCTTAGTGCAGCTGTAGGAGATCATAAATCTGCTCCAAATCTAAGTGCTGTCGCAAATGGGCAGCCAGACCGATTTGTGGAGGCATGTTCATTTACCCCCTTTGATCAAAACCGGTATGCCGCTAATACAGCAGTATACTTGCGTTGCAGCGGATGCTAGCTTCTGGTTAGCTAGGCCTAGCACATCTCGGTAGACGCGCCCTAGACGATAGGGAGGAACTAAGCCAGATCCAACCTCATTAGTGACAGCGATGACCGTGCCCGGGCGGGTTGCTATTACCTCGAGCACTCGTTGTACTTCTGCCAGTATTGTCTCTTCCGGGCTAGCTGCAGCTGCCCAGTTATCCGTTTGTTCATTCCAGTTTTTTTGCAGTAAGTTAGCAGTCCAAACTGCTAAGCAGTCGATTAACACGTATGCGCCGGTTGCCGCTTGCAGAGCCTTATCTAGATGCAGCGGGCTTTCGACTGTCTGCCAATGCGCGGGACGTCGCGCACGGTGCAGGGCAATTCGGGTTTCCATCTCGCTATCGAGTGCCTCTGCCGTGGCAATATAGGTTACTGTTGCTACATCGGTTAGCAGCTGTTCCGCAAAACGGCTTTTCCCGCTGCGGGCGCCGCCGGTAACTAATATTAGATTGGCCATCTGCTTCTTGACCCCCCGTAGCTATTTTCTACTGCCAATGACCGAGCCAGGTCACTGGCTGGCCTAAAGTCATAAGTCGCTCTTCTAGCCCCAATTCACCCACAGCCAATATACAGGTGGCCGGACCAGCTGATTGTTCCCATACAAAATTAGCAGGCAAGCGAGAACAGAATTCCAGTTGGTAAGCTCGGGCTAACTCGTTGAGTTCCTTGCGAATGCCTTGCGAGCCGACAGGTACTACTTCGTGAATTTCAGGCCACCGCGTCAATTGCTCTACCTGTGCAGGTGGGAGCAGGTTGGCATAGATGGCTAGCACGTCCTGCCCCACCTGAGGCAAACCTAATAGATAGCAACAGTCGCCTGCTCTTACTTTGTGCAGTAGCAGTTGCTTCGGTTCTGCCATAGAGATTACAGTTATGCCAAGGCAAGTTGATGCGGCTGGGAAATTAGTTTCACAACTCCCGGTAAGATCAGCTGCAGTGAGCCCGAGCCCTGCCAGCGTGTCCAAAATGCCTTGGGTGATTTGCCGGCCTTGCTTACTCTGGTAATCAAAGGAGATAGTGCTACTGGCTGCTATCGGAGATGCTCCTAGCGATACCGCTTCTAGGACCGCCACGCGGGACGTGAGGCGACCGACTATATACGGATCGACAGCCAATAAGTCTTGTTTTGCCCCGCCAATGTTTGCGGAATTATCACTGGTAATTACTAATAGCTTGTCGTTAAGAGCTTTGATATAGGCATCACGATGCGTGGCCACGACGCGCCCCCCAGGCTGCCCATAGCCCGACGACCACCAGTAAGTTGAGCAAAGTAGCTAGCAATAAGAATGGTACCATGGTAACCATTATTGCCTGCAGGGTGAAGTTTGGCCACGCTAACAGGGACAACGGTAGTAAAACTCCGTTAGCCAGCAAGGCTCCTATTATGCCTAGTGCGCGCGAGCGGCGATAGAGATACGAGAATAGCAGCACGCTAGCGCCCATGCCAATGGCAATTACTAAGTGTATCGGTAGACTGAGGGGGAACCCAGACACCAAGGCAGTAAACAAGTGCCCAAAGAAACCCACTAGCGCTCCCCACATTCCCCCTAACAATAGCCCTGAGAAATAGGCAGGGGCGGAATCGAAAGCTGTGGTACCAACTGGGGTTGGGATCTTAATTAACGATCCGAGGTAGGAAAGTGCCAGCAACATACCAACTTGGGCCAGCTTCTTTGTAGATACAGACATTTTCTTGCTCCTTTCAGCTAAACAAAAAGCCTCAGCATCAGGCTGAGGCTTTAGGTAACTAGGCAGTTTTGAGAACAGGTCCCCAACTCACTCGAATGGAGAACTAGTTGCTGTAACCCAGGTACCCTACCTCAGACCCGGAGGCAGAGATCGTGGGGCAGAGGCAGGTCTCCTGGCTCTCAGCAATAGCCTCGCCTTCCCATCTGTCGACAGTGGCCAATTGAGGCTATTTAAGGCTGATTACAGTGGCGGGTCCGCTCAGGTTTTGCACCTGATTCCCTATTAGCTCTGAGCAAGCTCAGAGCACCCTACGCCCTTTCTACATATGACACCTCTACAGTACCTCATTTGCTAGCTGTTAATCAATAGCTATATCTGTGATATAATTCAAGAGAAAAAGCACTACCCTTTACAGGAAGTGCTTTTTGTCATTATCACTATATTTCGGTTTGGTTAGCGTCCCAGAGTCTGTAACTGACTTAATGAACCGTAGAGAGCTTGGGCGTGCTCAAATTGCTTTTGATCATAGAAATGTAAGCCCTTGGCGCCCCATGCTTTCGCTACTTCTAGGCAGAAGCGGGTGGCTACATCTAGATCGGGCAGGTGCGAAGCGCCGGTAGCGCATCCGGGTACTGCAATTTCAGTCGTGATGGCCACACCGACGACCGGAGCCTTGGTAGCTGTAGCAGGCTGTAAAATGCTGTTCACATGGTACAGGTCATTGCCATAGGGTGTGATATCGTAGAGAGAAAGTGGCAATACACGAGCGGGACAGCCAGAGACTATCTGAATTATGTCAACCAGATCGTCGCTCACTGGCAAGATGTAGCCTTCCTTAACTGTAGGGCTAATCGTTACCCCTTTGAAGTTGGTAATACGGTTGCCTTTGGTCGTATCTACAGAAAGGATAGCGTCCATTTCAGGAGTTACTTCATGCTTATTCATAGTTGCCGTATCAACAGGGGAACCCATAAAGGGGACCGGCTCATGTGGCGTAGTAGGTGCGTCGGGACAGATGTGGGTGCTGATAATTAGGTCACCGGGTAACTGATCGCCCTGTGCTTGCATATGTAATGCTTTGAGGGCTGTTGCCAGTGCAACGATAGCACCGTCAGCGTCTGAAACAATACCGATGCGGCTAGGACGGGCACCGATACCTCCCAAGCGTCCGATAACTCCAAGTGTCGGGGCAGAGCCACCGCTAATGCGGCCCGCGCTGCCTGGGATGGTGACTCTGATAAAGTCGGTAAAGCCATGTTCGCCTTCTATTTTCTGTACGTCAACTTGCTTGGCTCCGTTTTGCTGCAGCCATTCGGCTACACGTGCACCACTAATGTGGGCTGAGTCTAAAAGGTCGTAGGTTTGCATCACTTGGGAAAAACTCATAATGGTTAGCCTCCTTTGGATTGTCATCAACCTTATTCGTCGTTAACAGCCCCACTCCTGCGGGCGTGTAAGAAAAACCGACTCGTCCAAAAATGGAGCAGGATGCTCTGTAGCTAGAGGAGAAATCAACAGTGAACACTAATGGTAAGCTAAGAGATATTATTGCCCCCAATCTGCTAGTGTTATTTACTGGATTCAACCCGGGATTACGTTCTGCCGAGTTGGGACACCATTACGCCGGTCCAAATAATCGTTTCTGGCGGTTGTTGTTTGAGTCCGGATTGACACCCAGGTTACTTCCGGCTAGTGAAGATCATCTGCTGTTAAGCTGGAGTTTGGGCTTAACCAATATTGTAGCACGCCCCACTCGCCGTGCCGCTGAGTTAACGTCGGCTGAACTTAATTCCGGTGGCGAAGTGTTACGGCAGAAGTTTGCACACTATAGGCCTCAGGTGGCCTGTTATGTTGGCATAGGTATATATAAGGCACTGACTAAGTGCCGACAGTGCTTGCCTGGTCGGCAAGCGCAGAGCGTGTCGATGGGGTCATTGATTTCGTGGTCCCATCTCCTAGCGGGCTAAATCGTATTCCTTACGCTGATCAACTAGCTAGCTGGCGCGAGCTGGCAGATTTAGTATCGGACTTGAGGACAGAACTTCTGTCTCGCAATAACTACCAAAAGAACTAAAGGGCAGGTGGAATAGCCATGAAGATTATAGCAGATATGCATACGCATACCCTAGTCAGCGGGCACGCTTATTGCACGTTGCAGGAGAACTTGCGGGCTGCAAAGGAGCAAGGTCTCTTGTACATGGCAGCTACAGAGCATGGTCCGGCAATGCCGGGAGGTCCCCATCTTTATTATTTCGGGAATGTGCGCGTCTGGCCACGTGAGTTTGGCGGAGTGCGCCTTATCAAGGGTGTAGAGGCCAATGTTATGAACATTGATGGTGAGCTGGACTTGCCACAACGCTATTTGCAGCGGTTGGAATATGTGGCGGTAGGACTACATGATGAGTGTTTTAGCCCGGGAACCCAGGAAGAGAATACGCAGGCGATTATAGCGGCAATACAAAATCCCTATGTAGATGCCATCGTTCATCCCGGTAATCCTCGCTTCCCAATTAACTTCCTGCAGGTGCTATTAGCAGCCGCTCAGGCAGGAGTTCTGGTGGAGATCAATAACTCGTCCCTTGTAGGTAGTCGAAAAGGCAGTCCGGAGCGTTGTCGTGAGATTGCAGAACTTGCGGCTAAGCACGATATCGCAGTTGTATTAGGCAGTGATGCGCATTGGTCTGGCCAGGTTGGTCACCTAGAGCAAGCGTTAGCAATGGCTACCGAAGCCGGCATCCCGACCCGCAATATTCTCAATCTAGATGCTAAACGTATAGAAGATTTCCTTGCTGAGCAGCAGCAAAAGCGCAAGCGGATAGCGACCTACTGATGGAATCCTGGTCAGCCTTCGCTGATTGGCACACGCATACTCATTATAGCGACGGGAAGGGCACTATTGCGGCTAATGCTTTGGCGGGACGTGACCGTCAATTGCGACAAGTAGCTATCACTGACCATGGCCCAGCCAGTCTTGGGCTAGGGCTAAAAGAACCGGTTCCTACCTTGAGTAAGATGCGGGCAGAAATAGATGCTTGGAATGCGAGTGAGCAGCAACCATTGCTTTTGTTAGGCGCCGAGACGAATCTGATTAGCCGTCAAGGAGATTTGGATTTACCGCGGAAGTTGCTCAAAGGTTTGGACTTAGTGATCGCCAGCCTGCATCCGTTAGTCAGGCCGCTAACCTGGCAAGATGGGGCTTCTATGCTTTTACCGAATATAGTACAGCGTTATACGCGTTTACGTAGTCGCCAGCTACGCAATACCAATACGAAAGCTATGGTAGATGCGGTCTATCGTAACCCTGTTAGTTTTGTTGCTCATCCTGGGCTTTGGATTGATATTGATACGGAAGAGTTAGCTAATGCTTGTGTGCGTAGGAATACGGCATTAGAGATCAACTGCCAACATACAGATATTCTGTTCGACTATGTAGCAGTGGCTATGCCGACTGGGGTGGATTTTGTGATCAACAGTGATGCTCATTCCCCGGCTCAGGTAGGTCAACTCGCGGCTGGATTACACCTAGCTCAGAGATTGCAGTTATCGCCGGAGCGCGTTAGAAATATTGAGCAAAAGGGGTGAAAGTAGATGAATGATGCTGTACGTTTTGAAATAATTACTGGTATGTCCGGGGCGGGTAAGACCCTTGCTTTACGTTACCTGGAAGATCTGGGCTATTTTTGCGTTGATAACTTGCCGCCGGCCTTGATTAGCAAATTTGCCGAGTTGTGCAATCAATCATCGGGCAATGTGAGTAAAGTGGCTGTGGTCATGGATATTCGTGGGGGAGAATTCTTTGATAGTTTCTCGGAAGCCCTGCTTTTTCTAAAGTCAAATAACTATCATTATGAAATACTTTTCTTAGAAGCAGATGAGGAAACACTTATCCGTCGCTATAAAGAAGTACGTAGACAACATCCCTTAGCGGGAGAGGGCAGTATTCTACAGGGCATTACGGCCGAACGAGATAGATTAAGCCAATTGCGGCAGCGAGCAGACCTCGTAATCAACACAACCCCTCTTACTCCTCAGCAGCTACGGAGTGAGTTGCAGACCCATTTTGCCGGTGAAGGTTGCAAAGAGAATCTAAGCGTGCGGGTCTTGTCTTTCGGCTTTAAGCATGGGCTACCGCTCGATGCTGACTTAGTGTTTGATGTGCGCTTCTTACCTAATCCTTACTACGTGCCAGAACTGAAACCCCACCCCGGTACTACGTCAGCCGTGCGTGATTACGTACTGCAATGGCCGCTGACCCAAGAGTTCTTGCGTCGTATAGTCGATTTGATAGAATGGTTAATCCCTTTATACATTAAAGAGGGCAAGAGCAGCTTGGTTATTGCTATCGGTTGTACCGGTGGCCGACACCGCTCTGTGGTTATTGCCAGTCAACTGCGAAAGATTTTAGCAGCAAAACATAGGCTTTATCTTGAGCACCGTGATTTGTACCTTGGGGGTACGCAGTAATGGTTAAGCGGACACTTAAGTGGTTATATCCCGGTATTGGAATCAAACGTTGGCTAATACTAGCCGCCGCTGGCTTGCTGCTCATCGCCATCGGAGGGGGCTTGCTCTGGGGATGGCAGTTGCTCAACTTCATTGAAGGCCGCCTTTTGGTGGCCCTATACGTTCTTGCCGGCAAGTCATATCCACGGGCAATCAGCAGCGGCCTGCTATTTTTCATACTCGGCTTAGTTTGTGTTAGCTATGGTGTGCGTGGAGCTGTGCGAGCCATGATCAGGGTTTTCCTTCCCGAGCAGGAAGAGCAGCTTGTCGACTTGCTATACGAACGCAACTTACTGGCCAGAGCTCCGCGGTTGGTAGTTATTGGTGGGGGAACTGGCATGCCGGTACTCTTGCGCGGCTTAAAAGAGCTCACCAGTAACCTCACTGCGATCGTGACTGTAGCTGATGACGGTGGTAGCTCGGGGCGATTGCGTGGTGAGCTGGGTATTTTGCCTCCCGGCGATATTCGCAACTGCTTAACTGCCCTAGCAACGACAGAACCTTTATTAGAACAGCTTTTTCAGCATCGCTTCAATTCCGGCTCCGGATTGGATGGCCATTCTTTCGGGAATCTGTTTATCGCGGCCATGTCTGAGATAACAGGCGATTTTGAGGCGGCTGTGAAAGAGTCGAGTAAGGTGCTCGCTGTGCGAGGTCGGGTACTACCGGTTACTCTCGACAATGTTATGCTCTGCGCAGAGTTGGCAGACGGTAGTACTGTCTGCGGCGAAAGCAATATTACGGCTGCTCAAGCTGCTGTAAAGCGAGTGTTTACTGTGCCGGCAGAGATTTCTCCTTTGCCGGAAGCATTGGCTGCTATTGAGGAGGCTGATGCTATCGTGCTAGGGCCGGGTAGCCTATATACGAGCGTCATTCCCAATTTGCTAGTTCCAGGTATCACAGAGGCTATTGCTGCCTCAAGGGCAAGAAAGATTTATGTTTGCAACGTGATGACTCAGCCCGGAGAAACGACCGGTTACACGGCTGCTGACCACCTCAAAGCCATCCTAGACCACTCACGGCCTGATTTGCTGGATTGTGTACTTGTTAATACAGCACCGATTGATCCAGAGATTCTGGCGCGTTACGAGGCGGAAGGAGCGGTAGCTGTTAGTGTCGATACTGAGGCTCTGAAGCAGCTGGGTGTAAGCGTTGCCATTGGCGATATTATTAGCCAAGAGGATTTTGTGCGTCATGATTCTCAGCGTTTGGCCAGAGCCGTTTTCCGTTTAGCATTGCGCTCTACTCTGCGCCAGGGAGGGCGCAGATTTAAGAAACGCTATCTAATCCGCATGAAGGATGTAGAGCTGTAGGACACGGGGACGGAGTTAGTGCCTGCCAAAAGAAGGTTTCTGTAGAGACGAATTGTATTGGCCCAGACAGGGGAATGCGCCAGGAAAAGGGCAGTCAGCGAGTGACTGCCCTTTTTTAGGTTGTGTTCTACTATGCTTCAGGTGCATCTAGATAGGCGATCAAGAGCCGCCCGGTAGCTAGCAGCGCTTCTTGATGAGTGCGCTCGTGAGCGTGAGAAGCATCTACTCCCGGACCTATTAGACCGGTACGGATGTCGTTACCGGCGCGCAAGGCTGGGCCGGCGTCAGAGCCGTAGAAGGGGAAAATATCAACGGCATAGGGTATGTTGTTCTCCTCTGCCAAACGGGTCAAGCGGCGCCGAATGCCCTGATCGTACGGTCCACCGCCATCCTTGGCACAGATAGATACGGAGAATTCGTTACCACCAAGGCCTGCTCCGATGCAGCCCATATCAACTGCAACAAACTCTGTTGTTTTTGCTGGTGTGCCGTAAGAAGCGCCGTGGCCTACTTCCTCAAAATTAGTGATAAAGAAATGGGTGGTAGCAGCTGGCTGCAGTTGATTCTCTTGATAGTATTTGGCTACTCCAAGCATCACAGCTACACTGGCCTTATCATCTAGGTGACGCGACTTGATGAAGCCGCTAGGTGTAATTTCGGTGCGAGGATCAAGACTAACGAAATCCCCTACGTTGATTCCAAGATTCTCTGTATCAGTTGCAGTGCTTACCTTTTCGTCAAGGCGAATTTCCATATTTGCTTGCACACGCTCTAGCTTGTGCGCATCGGAACCGTACACGTGGCTACTAGCTTTTGTTGTTAAAACTGTTCCAGTATAGGTTTTGCCACAAGCAGTAGTAATTGTCACATGTTCGCCTTCGACTGCCTGCATCATATAGCCACCTAGGCTAACAAATTTCAAGCGTCCACTGCTCTTAACTTCGCTAACCATCGCTCCCAGTGTATCAACGTGTCCAGAAAGTACGCGCTGGCGCTCATCATCCTTGCCGGGCAAGGTGGCAATTAAGCCGCCCTTATTCGTTTGCCGGTAGGAGAGCCCGAGCGACTGAAATTCGCTCTTCAGATAGTCCATAATCTGTTCCGTATCCCCAGTAGGGCTGGGGGTAGTGCAGAGTTTCACTAGTTGCTCCATAATGTATGACATATCTAGCATTTTACCCATTCAACAAACCTCCCCATTAGCACATTATTCTCTTCCCAGTGTTCTAGCACAAGCTAAAGAGTGTTAAATCTTACTTCCACGTCGATTTAGTATTTCCTGCACCAAGCTAGCGATGGGTTCGCTTTGGTCAACTTGAAACGGTGCGTGGGCGGCTTCTTTGACTAACGGATGAGCTAAAGGAGCAGCCAGGCCCCACTGGGCACGTTGGATCATCTCCAAATCAGCTGTGCCATCACCGCAAGCCGCTGTGTCTTGCCAGGTGAGCCCAAGCTGCGGCAGAAGCCAATCAAGAGCCGACGCCTTGCTGATGCCGGCGCGCGTAATAAACAGCCAGTTACGTCCGGCTTCTTCCAGACGTCCGAGCGCAACTTGTTTTGCCCAATTCATCTGTTTGATTGCCACAATGATCGCCTCGATGGGCTTTTCATCTACCACCACCATCTCTAGTGTAGACTTGCCCTGTAGAGCAGCTACCAAATCTGTTTGCACTACCCAGTCCTTTCGTAATGGAATGTCAGGCATTCGGTTGAACCAAACTTCATGGCCAACGTAAGCGCTGATGACGATGCCTTGGTCAGAGGCTAATTGCGCTAGTTCGTGGGCTATATTCGTGCAAAGAGGCCAAGCTATTATAGGTTTCTGTATCGTGTAATCATAAACCATAGCTCCCATATGGCAGACTGCCGGTGTAGTTAGTTGTAGTTCTCTATGTATGGTCTGCGTTGAGCGGTAACCGCGGGCTGTAGCAAGAATGACTTGGATACCGCTTGCTTGTGCCCTGTTGATGGCCTTTTTGCTGGCAGGGCTTAATTCTCCGGCAGCGTTCAGCAGCGTATTATCAATATCTAGTAATAGCGCTTTGATCAATATTCTTTCACCCCCTACGCTTACTAGCTTCTTCATGCTTATGACTAATAAACCTGATTGTCCTAGAGAATGCAAGCAGGAAAATGGCGGTCGGGCGTGGAAAGCATGCTATCAAATTCTGTAGCAAAGGTGGCTGCTATCTAGCAACGCTTTAGCGTTGCGGGATAATGAAGTGATGGTTGCGCAGCAACTATTTTGTTCTTAGATATTAAAGGCAAAGGGCTCGGAATGCCTGATTAGTGGGCCAGATTTAGATGTAGGAGGTACTGAAGAAGTGGAGCTAACAGCTAACGCACTTACCGTTCTAGAAAGGCGTTATTTGAAGAAGGAGAACGGTCAGGTAATTGAAACGCCTGAAGACATGTTGCGGCGTGTCGCCAATAACATTGCTAAGGTTGAGGTAACGCATTACGGCAAGAGTGAACAACAGGCTGAGGAATTGGCCCAACAGTTCTATGAAATGATGACTAGGCTCGAGTTTCTGCCCAATTCACCTACCTTGATGAATGCGGGACGCGAGTTACAGCAGCTAGCTGCTTGTTTTGTGTTACCGATTGAAGATAGTATGGAAAGCATTTTTGAAACCCTAAAGAATGCAGCCATGATCCACAAGAGTGGTGGTGGAACCGGTTTTTCTTTTTCGCGCTTGCGTCCTCGTAATGACATGGTGCAGACGACGGGCGGTGTGGCGAGTGGTCCCCTGTCTTTCTTACGTGTTTACAATGAGGCAACTGACGCCGTCAAACAAGGAGGCACTCGTCGAGGGGCTAATATGGGCATCATGCGCGTTGATCACCCAGATATCATGGAATTCATTATGGCGAAAGCGGATCCAACGCAATTGACCAACTTTAATCTCTCCGTTGGCCTTACAGAAGAATTCATGCAGGCAGTACAGGATGACGCCGATTACGAATTGCGCAATCCCCGTGATGGCAGTGTTGTGGGCTATGAGTCAGCACGTGGCGTTTTTGAGACTATAGTAGAAATGGCTTGGAAGAATGGCGAGCCCGGCATCATCTTCCTTGATCGTCTTAATCGTTCTAATCCTACACCCTTGTTAGGCGAAATAGAAAGTACTAACCCTTGTGGCGAGCAGCCTCTCTTACCTTATGAGGCCTGCAATTTAGGTTCCTTAAATTTGGCCTTAATGGTGACTTCCGACGCAAAGCCAGCCGTAGATTATGCGCGTCTGCAACGGGTTGTGCATCAGGCAATTCATTTTCTCGACAACGTAATCGATGCGAATAAATACCCTCTACCTCGTATTCAGGAGATGGCAACTAAGAATCGCAAAGTCGGACTGGGTGTAATGGGTTTTGCTGACCTACTCATTCAACTCGGTATTCCGTATAATTCACAGGCTGCTGTAAATCTGGCAGAAGAAGTGATGAGTTATATTGATCATGAGGCGAAAGCAGCTTCAGCTGAATTGGCTGAAGAGCGGGGTGTGTTCGCCAACTTCACCGGCTCAATTTACGACTGTGATGGAGGGCCTCGTCTACGTAATGCAACTGTCACTACTATTGCTCCTACAGGGACTATCAGTATTATCGCGGGTGTCTCTAGTGGTGTAGAACCCCTGTTTGCAGTTAGTTTCCAGCGGCATATTCTTGACGATGATCGCCTGTTAGAAGTGCATCCACTATTTGAGCGGATAGCACGTACTGAAGGCTTTTATAGTGAAGAGCTAATGAGCCAAATTGCGGCCAAGGGTACGATACAGGGCTTGGATGCTATTCCACAAGAAGTACAGCAAGTCTTTGTGGTAGCTCATGATGTTTCTCCGGAATGGCACGTAAAAATACAGGCAGCTTTTCAGCGCCATACTGACAATGCGGTGTCCAAGACGGTTAACTTCGCTAATGACGCTACTCCAGAGGATGTCAACCAAGTTTTCCAACTGGCTTATAGCTTAGGTTGCAAAGGGGTCACGATTTATCGTGATGGCAGTCGCCAGTTCCAAGTGCTATCAACCCCGGGCAGTTCTGAAGCTGGTGCATCAGTTAGTGAGGCTGCTGCAGCTAGCGCAAGCCCGGTGGAAGCAACACCGCCTAAGGTGCGGCCGCGCATGCGTCCCGATGAAACGACAGGTATGACTAAAAAATATAAGATTGGCGGCTGTGGCAAACTCTATGTAACGGTTAATTCAGATGAACATGGTCTTTGTGAGGTATTTACTAACACTGGCGAGGAAGGTTGCTCCTCTTTATCAGATGCCGTCAGTCGTTTGATCAGTTTGGCGCTGCGCAGCGGGGTAGAGGTATCGGCCATATTGGATCAAATCAAGGGCATTCGTTGCGTAGCCTGTATTGTTGATCCGGAGACATGGGTGCTTAGCTGTCCAGATGCGATTGGGAAGACGATTGAGAAATATGTTAATGGCACCGTTCGTTTTGACATGAATGTGGCGCGCGGTCCTCAATCTTTGCTGCTGTGTCCGGAATGTGGTGGCGTGCTAATTCCGCAAAACGGTTGTGCTACTTGTGCCAATTGCGGGTACTCCCGCTGTAGTTAGGGGAACTGATATAATTGCCGTCTCGTATGAGGCGGCTTTTTTATCTCCGAATGACATGTGTGTTTTTCTGCCAAAGTAATACATGCTCTGCGGGTAATGGGGGATATTAACTGTGACATGCGTTATGGCAGCAGGGCAAGTTAGATAGTGTTGACAAACTTAATGAGTAGCCGCGCGTCCAGCTGCCGATGCTAATTACTTATGGAGGTGCAACTGTGCATAACAATCAGACAAGAATGCAGTATCCTTCTCAACGGCCCCAGCCAAATCAGTTCGGTGCCTATAGCCAGGGTATGACGCAGGACATCGGCACTACTCGTAGTGAACAGATGATGCAGAGAGGTATGGGCGGTATCTCGCAGGCCATGCAGGCCGACCGTAATGCTGGT
>ENA-UOOR01002295-UOOR01002295.1-fermentation-metagenome-genome-assembly--contig:-NODE-2295-length-19701-cov-14.722335_pt1 | contig 19701 bp, 18 predicted proteins | sample MGYA00245780_ERZ724029 | MGnify/ENA primary metagenome ERZ724029 (study PRJEB28704, sample SAMN03018315) | fermentation metagenome | biome: anthropogenic terrestrial biome; feature: soil... | reverse complement strand
GAACAGCAGAAAGATAAACAAGAAAAAATTGTTTCCATAGAAAAAAGGAGGAACGCACAATCGGCGCAACGCTGGATAATAGAATAAAGTTAATTTACCAGTTTACTGACACTGTCCCGCACAACGACTTCCACATTGAGTACAATATTCTTACTTGGTTCGTTCCGATGATGAAGCCGCCAAAGAAGATGATCGACAGCCGCTGCCCCAGTATCTTTTCTATGGACGTTCACAGTAGTAAGGTTGGGCCGGACTGTGGTAGCAAGCGCTGTATTGTCAAATCCTACCACTGCAATGTCTTCCGGGATACGATAATGCAGCTTCTGAAGTGCGTGAATTAAAAGCACAGCCGCTTCATCATTTGAACAGACGAACGCCTGCGGCATTTCCTGAATTTTTTTCACAGTACCCACGATTCCATCAAGATTATGATGAATAACATCCTTTTCAATTCCCTTTAATGCAGAATAATGAAAGGTATACTGTACCGTATCAGAATAATCCGCAAGGAACGGCAGTGTGTGTAAGGCATCTGCATAACCGGCATACCGTTCCTTAATACTCATCGAATAATCAAGGTCGCCGAAAAAACCAATTTGCCGATAACCATTCTCAATTAACAGGCGTGTTGCTTCATAGCTTCCCTTCCTGTTATTGGAAAGGATGCAGTCACTTGGCACCGTGAGGGACATGTGATCAACCATAACAAGAGGAATTCCATAGTGTCTCAGTTTCAACAGATAAAAATCACGAATTCTCCCAACGGAAATAATTCCACAGGCACGCCCCTCGTCTAGACACTCAAGGACATTCTGAAACTGGTCCGGAAAATTAACCAACACTTCATATCCATTCTTTTGGGCTTCATTTTCAATTCCAAGCACAATTTTACTGTAGAAATCTGATTCCAAAAAATATTGAGCCGGAATCATCAAGCAGATATTTTTATTGGCAAGTGCTTTTTTATATTTTGATTTGCTTTTAAAATATCCCAGTTCCTCCGCTTTGTTCAGAATACGGTTTCTGGTTTCTTTTCCCACACCGCTTTTATCATTGAGTGCAAGAGACACCGCATTCAGGGAAACATGCAGTTGTCTGGCAATCTCTTTCATAGTCACACGCTGTTCCAATTGGTCCTCACCTGTTCTCCTGCATCAGATTTTCAGTGCTCGGAAAATCTCATCCAATGTAAAATCCACACGGCAAATCTTATTATCCGCGGCACCATAATATAGTATAATCCTATTTTCAATTTGGATACAGCCGCATGTGAAAACCGTATTTCCAAAGAATCCATTTTTCTCGTATTCTGCCTCAGGCTCTAAAAGCGGTTCCTTTGTTCGTGCAAGAATTTTTCCGGGGCAGTCCCGATCCAAAAGCATGGCCCCAAGACAATAACGATTTTCGGCATCCGCCGCATGGTAAAATTCAATCCAGCCTTTTTCAGTCAGAAGGGGAACTGCTCCTCCGCCGACTCTGTCACTGTCCCAGCCCGTGGGCGCACCGGCAAAAAATTTTCGTTGTCTGCCCCAGTGAATTAAGTCGGGAGATTCACAAATCCACATTGCAGGCATGCCAAATTCAAAACTGACAGGCCGGTTCAGTGCATAATACAGTCCATTAATTTTTTGGGGGAAAATAACAACATCTTTATTTTCCGGAGCAAAAATGACTCCTAAACGTTCAAAGTTCTGAAAATCCTGTGTCCGAATCAATGCAGTTGCCGGACCCTGCGGACTGACAGCTGTGTAATTAATATAATAGGAATCGCCGATTTGCGTGATGCGAGGGTCCTCCATTCCCCAGCTCTCTTCCTCCCCTTCGGGAAGAAGCATGGGTTTTTCATCCACTTTAAAATGGATACCATCTGTGGAACGAGCAAGGCGCAGGTGAGAAAAAGAAGTCAAATAGAGAGTTTTCCAGACACCCGCATGCATCTTTCCTACTTTCCGGCTGTCTGAAAAATTCAGTTCCGGATGTTCCCTTTTAACCAGACTGATGATATTCATCTGCAGTCTATTCCCGCATTTTTTCATATATGGAATTCTTACCTCATCTTTTGTGCAGCCAGCTGATTCCGCAACCCTGCAGACCAAAAAGATCTGATTCTGAAAGCGGCATGCACCACAGTTAAAGATTCCCTCCACATGGAAATCCGGCCGGCTGGGCCTTACATCAGAAACAGTAATCAATGGGTTTTGGCTGCATCTTAACATAGAGATTCCTCACTTTCTATTTTGGATTGATTTTAAATTTCGATTTTTGAAACAAGGATTAGGACACATAAGATGTATTTTCCCACTCTGAGAACGGGTCCGGAATAGAAATACAATGTGCCTCTGCATCTCCGACGCCGCAGTAAAGACGTGCTGTTCCATCCCCCATACGCACCAGTCCGCCGCTAAAAATCACATCCTGCAAATCAGGCCGTTTACTTTCCCCCGCTTCAAAGTTGTTCCGAACGGCGATCATTTTCATAGGAGAATGTTTTCCTTCTTTCGGGTCAAGCCAAAAACAGGTGCAGTAATAGTGCCGGTTCCCTGCATCATCAAAATTTGCAATGTGTGACAGGACACCAACTTTGCCATTTTTCAGCATATGTAACTGATTTGTCCCTCCCCATTCGTCCGACGTAAACTGATCTTCAAAAAGATTCGCAGAAGAGAAAACCTGTGGATTCAGCTCATCCACGGAGTGTAAAATCAGCCAGCCGATTTCTCCTCTTCCGCCGACTTTGCCCTGCGCTCTTGTTGTCACCAGAACGCGGCCATCCGACAATTCCAGCAGACGGATATCCTTCATGCCATCCGGCCCGCTTGCAAATTGCTGAAATGAAAAAGGTTTCGTTTCCTTAAAAAACACAGTCCGGTAAGATGTTTCTTTCCATGCTGTCTCGAAAATTTGGACACCGCCCAAGATAAGATGTCCATGAATAAAAGTATAAAATGGATCTTGCAGATGCTTCAAAACCTGAAAGCGTTTGTCTGGAACCCATTTCCCGGATTCTCTGCAAAAGAAGACCACATCTGAATCTTCATTGTGGCGATATTCAACTCTCCCCAAAAGGATTAGAGCACCATGATAGGAAAAAGGTGATGAAATATTATAAACATCGCGAGTATCCCCATCTGGTAATGCAATTGGCAGTCTGGTATGCGGAAACTGAAGACTTCTTCTTGGATATTCCTCAATAAGCTGTTTGCAAGTACGTGTTGTCATGATCGTGTTCCTCCAAATGAATCTGCTAACCCCTGCAAATATTTCACCGCAAAATGCCGGGCAGACTCCTTCTTTTTCTTCCGAACACTACTTTATCTTACAGACAACTTGAATGCAACACTAATTTACTTGAATTTTAAAAAATATAAAATCTCTTTCTGCAAAGCGGTCAAAGGAAAAAAAGTTCTGGTTTCCTATGGATATATAGGATTTATCTTTCCTAAAGTAAGTAAAATAAACAGGCACCAGCACACAAATTCCTGACTGATGCCTGTTTATTTTGTTTTCTGTTGAAAGACGGTCAGTTTTAACTGACCCGTCGAAAGGCAAGGGCCGCGACCATCCATGAAACGATGCTTTCCGCACCTTCATTTGGATTCTGCCCAACCTGCCGGATTCCGTCCAAACATCCTCCACTTTCGGGGTCAATCATGGATTCACCCAGACTGTTTTGTCCGGTATACCAGTTTAGGCAACCTTGCGCCCGGTCTAAGTAGACTTGCTTACCGGTTACTTGAAAAGCTTTCAGGCAGGTAAGCAGCGTCCCGCATGCTTCTACAGGCTGCTGGTCATATTCTGCCGCTTCTTTTCCTTTAAAAAGCCAGCCGTTACAGCCAATCGGATGAAAGATATTGCCGCGGAAAGTACTTTTCAGCAAGAAGTCAAGACTTTCCACTGCAATTTCCAGATATTTATTCTCTTTGGTCATGTCGTAAGCAACCAGCATCGCCCCCGGAAGAACAGCATTGCAATAGGAAAGATTGTTTTCATACCAATACCAGTCCTTACTGCGGTTTTTCTGATAGGCATCTGCAATATCCGAAACTAAGTGTCTCGCTTCGTCCTGCGCTTCCGCGTGGTCCCAGTGACTCAGCCCAATCGCCGCATATGCTTTTGACCGCAGAAATGCAAGTCCCTTGCAACTGGGCAAGGTCCTTCGCAGCAAACATTCGGCAGCACTGCGCATGGGCTCTGGCATCTCTTGACAGGTAATCGTAAATCCCAAAGCCCATATGCAGCGGCCAAAGCAGTCCGGAGAACCCCTTTTTTCCAAAAAGTTGCGGGAGTAGTCCATAAAATTTCTAAACCAGCCGTCATTTTCAGCATATAGTAAAAAGCGTAAATAGCAGTAAGCAAGTTCCAAATATTTTTTGTCTCCCGAGTCTTGATAAAGCATCTCTGCCATGATTAAGGCCCGTGCATTATCATCCGTTGTATATCCTTCTGACGGATCGGGAACACTGAAAACAGCGTGCTGAAACATGCCTGTGCAGTCTGTGATGCGGAATATGTAAGTATCATCCGGCAGATTCAAACCACTATTTTTCATGTTTTTCAGGACCTCCTAGCAACTTCTTTAAAGATTTCTGTGTATCGGTCAGCCACATGCTTCCAAGACATTGTCCTGCCAAGCTCCAGTGTTTTTTGTTCCATTTCCGCTTTTTCATTCGGATGGTCAATCAGGTAATTAATGCATCTGCCAAGTGACTCAGCGTCCCTGAAATCAGCCAGCATTCCTCTGCCATCAGAGAGCATCTCTTCCGCGTACAAATAAGGAGTCGATACAATCACTCTTCCATATCCGGCAGCATAGGCCAGTGTGCCGCTGACAGCCTGCTCTTTTCCAAGATAAGGTGTCATATAGATATCTGACATTTTCAGATACCGAACCAGTTCTTCCTTTTCCAGATACCGGTTGACAAATCGAACATTCTGCTGTAGACCTAAATCGTTGACAAGTTTTTCAAGACTTTCCCGATAAGCCTCCCCCTCCCGTTTTTTGACAACCGGATGCGTCTGCCCAAGAATTAAATACAGGATATCCGGGTGTTTTTTGGCAACATCGGCAATTGCCCGAATTCCATACTCCAGCCCTTTTCCAGAACTGATGAGCCCAAATGTACTGACAATTGTGCGTCCCTCCAGATTCTGCTGTTTTTTCAGCTCTTCTCTGCTTGGGACTTCAAAGACAGGGACTCCATGCGGAATAACGGTAATTTTGTCCGGATCGGCTCCGTAAATGTTGCAGAGAATTTTCTGCGAATTTGAAGCCATTGTCACAATTCTGCTGCTTTTTTTACACAGTTCCTGTAAAATCTGCTTTTGCTTTTCACTTGGATTCGGCAGAACAGTATGCAAAGTAAGGACAAATGGTTTTTGAACGCGCTCTGCAAAATCTAAAAGATATTCACCGCATTCACCCCCGTAAATCCCATATTCATGCTCAATCACAATGACTTGAATAGCAGACCGGTTAACCCAATCTGCCAATTTCGTATAGGATGCTCTGTCCTGCTGTGGGAATTCCTGAATCACATCTTTTCCATATACATAATCTTGGTCATTGACTGCAATGATTCCAGTTTGCAAGCCACAATTTTTTTGAAGTTCCCGAAATAAATCCTGCGTGAAAGTTGCAATTCCACATTCACGCGGCGGATATGTGCTTAAAAACGCAACACGAATTAATTTTTCCATGATATGGTTCGAAAATTTTCACAGATACGGTCGAGCGTGAAAATTTTCTCTCTCCTTTTCTTCATTTAAATTGCCACATAACTGATATTTTTCACGATATCAGGTGTGCAGATTGCATGGCAGTAAGAGGATCGTTCCATATAGCAGCCGTTCGTTACAATGCATTCATCCATTTTTACCCCGCTTGCAACATGGATATTGTCCCAGAGGACACTGTAAGAAATAGCACATTTGTTCCCGATGATACTGTTATTTCCAACAACTACATGCGGTCCCACAATCGCCCCGTCCCCGATTTGCGCCCCTGCACCAAGATATACCGGCCCGCGCAGCGTTGCACTTCCACTGATTTTGGCATTCAACTGACTGTAAATTGCCCGCTGCCTGAAATTGACCTCCGGCAGCTGGTATCTTCCAGTAAATCCATCCCGATGCACCATTGCGTATTTACGCAGGGTACCGATATCAATCCAGTAATGACAGCCCTTATAAACAGCAATTTTCTGTTTATTCTCCAGAACGCCGGGAAAGACCTCCCGCTCAACTGAAATTTTCTGTCCGGAAGGAATTTGACGAAGCACTTTAGGTTCAAATATATAAATGCCCGCATTGATATAATGAGAAAGAATTTTCTTGGGCTTTTCACGAAATGAAGTTACAAAGCTGTTTTTGTCGTACTCGATCACTCCGTAAGCCGACGGATTGGCTACCCGCGTCACGGCAATGGTAATGTCGGCTTTCTTGCGCTTATGGTATCTCATCATTCCGCTGAAATCAATGTTACTGAGGATATCCGCATTCAGGACAAAGAAAGAATCATCAAAATATTTTTCACAATTTTTGATGGCTCCGCCTGTGCCAAGCGGAAAATCTTCATCAACATAATGAATTTTCATGCCAAAGTCTGAGCCATCCTTGAAGTATGAACGGATAGCCTCTGATTTGTAGCAGGTGCTAAGGACAATTTCATCCACACCATGCCGTTTTAAAGTTTGCAAAGTTCTGTCCAGCAGGGGCTTTCCCATAACGGGAACCATCGGTTTTGGCAATCCGTCTGTCAAAGGTCTTAATCGCGTACCTTTTCCACCTACTAACAGTAACGCCTTCATAACAGTCCCTCCTTTATTTGTCTTCGAGTTGTGGAGTATTATCCATTTTCCGGTTCCGGACAGCTTTTAATATAATCCATCACTTCACTTAGCGAAGCTGTCGCAAGCGCAATGCAGGTGTCTGCAGCGCCATAATACATGCGAATCGTCTGATTCTTCTGATCCAGCAGCCAGCCGCATGGGAAAACAATATCGTTAACTTCGCCTTCTTTTTCATAGACTTCCTGTGGGCCGAAAATCCATTCATCACTCCGCCGCAAGACTTTTAGGGGATTTTCCAAATCCAGCAGTGCCAAACCAAGCCGGTAAGTTGCTCCGGAAGCCGTTTGCCTGACACCATGATAAAGAACCAGCCAGCCATCCGGTGTCTCGAGCGGCTGCGCACAAATTCCTACTTTATAGCCATCCCACCAGCTTCCTCCGCGGGAATTAATTAAAATCTTGTGGTTGCCCCAATATTTCATATTTTCTGAACTGGAAATCCAAATATTGGCACCATGTTCGATAGGCCGGTGAATCAGCAGCCATTTGCCATTAAATCTGCGGGGAAAAATCGCCGCGTCCTTATCTTCCGGCGGCATAATCGGCCCCATCCGTTCAAAGTTCTCGAAATCTTCTGTCAAAGCCATACTGACAACAGGCCCGCATTCCGAATACGCGGTATAAACGACTGCATATTTCTTTAACTCGTCAAGATAACTGATCCGTGGGTCCTCAATTCCCCAAGATTCTTCCGGATGATCCGGGTCCGATTCCATAGTCGGGGATTTATCAATCACCCAATTACTGATTCCATCTTCACTGACTGCTTTTGTAAGATGAGAAAAGCCCCGGCGGTCTTCCACTCTGGCAAGCAGAAGGACTTTTCCATTATAAATCGTAGCAGCCGGATTAAACACAGTATTAACCGGATAGGGCCAGTCTTTTGCCATCAGAATAGGGTTGTAAGGATAACGTTTAAATAGTTCTTTATATGTATTGTCTCCTGCTCTCAGTCTGGTTTTAAAATACATCAAAGTTCATCAATCCTTTCTGTATGATACAAACTGGTAATTTTAAAGAATCCCAGTAAGGTTGGTCAAAGAGGAAGGGAAGTCTAACATCGGCAGCATCTGATCATTCTCTTGACAAATATTTTAGAACTTATTTTAGAACTGTGAATATAGTATTCCCTAAGCACATCCATTTATTTATGATTCTGAATATAATTCCTTTACTTTAAATTGATATATGCTTTTTCTTTTATATCTATATTATTACAATTCTATTTTTGTACAAAAATATGGCATTCAATGTTACAATAAAACACTAAACACCGCAAAGAGTCACAACTCCCTGTATTAAACTCAATAAGTCCTCATTTTACCCCTAAACAAAATGATAAATCATAAAATACGAGTCGAAACGCAGCAAATAAATCCTCTTTTTTTCTAGTAATGCTGCCTATACTTTTTCCACATAATTGTTCATATAATATATCATAACGCAAAATGTTTAAAAATTCAAGTGCCCTGCCTGTATACCATTCTGTCAGAAACAGAAATGACCCATTGGGGGTTAGGAAAAGCAAGAAAAGCAGGACTTCATTCAGAATGAAACTGAATGGAGTCCTGCAAATGTGAAATATCTACTGCAAATGGATATCCTTACCGCTCATAATGGCGTTCATATTCCGAACGGCACACATTTTTCCGCACATGGTACAGGTATGTACATCAGTTGGACGAGTACTTTCAAAATATTCCTTTGCTTTTTCAGGATCGATTGCTTCTTGAAAGATCGTGTTCCAATCCATCTTCTGCCGCGCATCGCTCATACGGTTATCCCAATCGTGCGCACCGGATACATTTTTGGCCAGATCGCCGGCATGTGCCGCAATCTTGGTCGCTATAATACCTTCCTTAACATCCGGGATGCTTGGCAGCCGCAAATGTTCGGCAGGTGTAACATAGCAGAGAAAATCCGCACCGGCCGCAGCAGCAACTGCACCTCCGATTGCCGACGTAATATGGTCGTAACCGGGCGCAATGTCAGTTACCAGCGGCCCCAATACATAGAACGGTGCCTGATGGCAAAGACGTTTTTCCAACAGCATATTCGGCGCCACTTCGTTAATTGCCATATGACCCGGTCCTTCAATCATCACCTGCACATTATGTTCCCATGCTCGCTTTGTCAGCAGACCCAATTCCACCAATTCACTGATTTGCGAAGCATCTGTGGAATCATAGTTGCATCCAGAACGCATGGCATCTCCTAAGGAAATGGTAACATCATGTTCATAAAGAATGTCCATTAAATCATCAAAATATTCAAAGAACGGGTTTTCATTTCCGGTCATCTTCATCCATGCATAAATCAGGGAACCGCCGCGGGAAACAATATTCATCTTCCGTCCGCTGCGTTCAAAGCTGTCAATTGATTTCCGGTTGATACCGGCATGAATCGTCATAAAATCGACGCCCTCTTCTGCATGAGCACGGACAACCTCTAAAAAGTCCTTTGCTTGAATCTCCTTCAGGTCTTTTTCAAGGTAACCAACTGCATCATAAACGGGCACCGTACCAATCATTGCCGGGGAAAGATCCAGCAGCTGTCTGCGGAATGTGTTGGTTTTTCCGTAATCAGAAAGATCCATGATCGCTTCCGCATCATATTTCCATGCCATTTTTGCTTTGGCAAGTTCGCAGGTATAGTCTCGGCAATCTCCGGAAATACCCAGATTGACATTAATCTTTGTCCGCAGGCCTTTTCCGACTCCGCGTGGCTTCAGACTTTTATGGTGGCAGTTTGCCGGAATGACAATTGTGCCGGCTGCCATGCGCTGCATGAGTTTTTCCGGTGCAATGTGTTCTTCTTTTGAAACGGCTTCCATCTGCGGCGTGAAAATACCGGCTTTCGCCGCCTCCATTTGAGTATGATACTTCATTTTACTGTCCCCTTTCCATTGGCAAATGCTGCATCCATTGCTGAACGCAAAGCGTGAACCTTCGCCGAAATATTCTCCGCACCCACCAAATCGCTTACCAGACAAATGCACGAAGCCCCATGTCTGGCCACTTCTGCAATATTATGTTCTTTAATGCCGCCAATTGCCACGAACGGAAGTGGAATATTCTGGATGACATAATCCAGATAGGCAAGTCCGACCGGTGCGCAGACATCCGCTTTCGTATGTGTCTCAAACAGCGGACCGACTCCGATATAATCAGCGCCGCGCCGAACAGCATCCTGTGCCTGCTTCGGGGAATGAGTGGAAAGGCCAATGATTTTATTGCCTAGAAGTGCACGTGCTTTTTCAATGGGAAGATCGTCCTGCCCAATATGCACCCCATCCGCATCACAGGCAGCGGCAAGTGCCACATCATCGTCAATGATAAAGCATGCATGTGATTTTGCCGTCATTTGCCGCAAACGGATGCACTGTTCATATTTTTCTCTTCCGCTTTTTTCCTTTTCACGATACTGAATAACACGGATTCCTGCATCCAGCATCTGCTGGACAACCTCTAAATTGCTGCGGCCCTTGGACAGCCTTTCCGCTGTAATGCCATAGAGTCCCACGTGCCGTAAAAATTTCGCTCTTCCGCTTCCGGTATAATTTCCTACATCGAATTCATGCATCCATAGATTCCCCTTCCAGTACCAGCTGCAAAACCAGATCTGCTTCCTTGGCAGCAGCAACCATTACACGCGGTGCAAGGGGAGGCAGCATATCTGTGCTGTTTTTCCTGTCCCCCACCAGATAAATATGTTTTCCAATTCGTTTTGTCATAATGGCATTCGTGTGACCATAACCGGCGATTCCGCTCACACATACGGTTGGTTTGCCAGTAGCAGCAGCTCCGGAAACAAAGGCAGCCTTACACTGCGGATCGTCAAATGCTTCAATTAAAATATCGTTTTCTCTGGTCAAGTCCGCAACTTCCGGCCCTTTCAGACGCTGTGTCAGCGTGGTCAGGTAAAGTTCCGGCTCCAGCCGGAGCAGATTTTCCGCAAGTGCCTCGGTCTTTAACTTTCCAACCTGATCTGGGAAAAAAAACTGGCGGTTGAGGTTGCTCTCCTCCACAAAGTCACAGTCAAGAAGTGTCAGCCGCTGAAATCCACAGCGCACCAAAATATGCGCTGCATTGGAACCCAGCCCTCCGCAGCCGGCAATGAAAAGGCTGGATGCACGAATCCTCCGGAGCTGTTCCGCAGTAAAATAGCGGGCAATCCCCTGCTGCAGTGCACTAAGCATTGCGGCGGAGAGGTTCCCAGTCTTTATAAACCGGCTGGTAACCGCACTTTCGGATAGCTTGGCTCATTTCTTCCACATTGCGCTGATCGCTGATTTCAAACTGCCCGTCTGTCTTTGGTGCATGTGCATGTCCACCAACTTCTGTGACAGAACCAGCAGACAGTTTCGTCACACCAAGCCCAATCAGATGATTGCGGAAGTCCGGTGTTTCCCGCGTAGACATCGTAATCGCCAACCGCGGCAGGAAGTTCCGGTAAGCTGTGATAGCCTGTACGATATCAATATCTTTTACGTTGCAGGCCGGACGGTAATTTCCTCCCCCAACGCATGGGCGGATACGCGGCAAAGAAACCGCGCAGTCTGTTCCCGGATATTTTTTGATTAGGTATAACGCATGCATGCCGGTCAAAAATGTTTCCTTGCGCCAGTCATCCAAGCCAAGCAGAGCGCCTAAATTCACGGTGTTGTATCCGGCTTTGCAGGCAAGCTCTGGGCTATCCAGTCGAGTCCGGTAATCATGCTTTGGGCCTGTCGGATGTAATTGGGGATACAGGTCTTCATTGTAAGTCTCCTGAAACATCGTGAAGCCGTCCACACCAGCTTGGAAAAGCATCCTGTATTCTTCCTCTTTCAGAGAATAAACTTCAATACAGATAGAATCCACATATTTTTTAAGGATGCGGGTACAGTCCGCCAAATATTCCGGTGGTGTGGCACGGCGGCTCTCTCCGGTTAAAATAATAATATGCCGGATACCTTCTGCCCGAATTGCCTGCCCCTCCTGTTCAACTTCTTCCATGGTCAGCTTGCTGCGCTTAATAGAATTGTGACAGTTAAATCCGCAGTAAACACAAGCATTATCGCAGATGTTGGCAAGATACAACGGTGTAAACAAAGTGATGACACGGCCGAAATTGTGTGCTGTCAGACGTTTAGACCGCTGTGCCATCTCTTCCAGAACATGCGGCGACTGAGCTGCAGGGGCAAGCATAGTTAAAAAATCGAGTGGCCCTTTGTTGCTTTTCTGCAGGGAACGTTCCACATCGGCAGCCGTAACTTTTCGCAAATAATCTTCAAACGGAAAATTTTTGTATTTCCGATAGACATCATAATAGCTCATTTTCTATCCTTTCCTATGCTGATTTTTTCTGAACAGGCTACGCCTCGTGCAAAAAGCCGGTCAGAGGAGAGGAAGCTTCCGCATATTGCCGGACTGCGCCGGGGCTGGCAAGGAAAGCTTCCCGACCAGCCTGCACAGCTTTGCCAAAAGCCGCTGCCATCCGCACCGGATCTCCGGCTGTGGCAACCGCCGTATTGACCAGCACAGCCGCTGCGCCTATTTCCATACATTCTGCCGCTTCACTGGGTTTTCCAATGCCCGCATCTACAACGACCGGCAAATCAAGTTCCTCTGCCATAATCTGTACCACTTCACGGGTCCGCAAGCCCTTATTCGTGCCGATAGGCGCCCCGAACGGCATAACAGCCGCCGCACCGGAATCACGCATCCTGCGTGCCGCGTAAAGGTCCGGCGTCATGTAAGGCAGCACCGTAAATCCTTCCTTTACGAGTGTATCGACTGCTTTCAGCGTTTCTTCATTGTCCGGCAGAAGGTATTTGTTATCTGAAACAACTTCGATTTTCACCCAGTCACCGCATCCGGCTGCCCGGCCCAGACGAGCAATCCGAACTGCTTCTTCCGCATTGCGCGCGCCGGAAGTATTCGGCATTAGGATACAGTCCTTGGGAATATACTGCATCATGTTTTCCTGAGATGTGTGAAAATCAATTCTGCGCATCGCAACCGTGATAATTTGTGCACCGGAAGCCTCTATACATTTGGGAATGAGATGGTCATCACCAAATTTTCCGGTGCCAAGGAACAAACGGCTTTTGATTTCTTTGCCGCCAATAATCAGCTGATCTTCCATGATATTTCTTCCTTTCTTTTCATTGACTTCTAAAAGCATTCACATTTCATCCGCCACCGACAAAACGCAGCAGTTCCAGAGAATCACCGTCGTGCAGCAGTGTAGTTCCAAATTGATTCATCTGCACAATGCTGCCGTTGTATTCTGCAACAACTGTTTGTGGAGAAATCCCCTCCGCTTTCAGAAAAGAAAGCAGTGTTTCACCTGCTTGGCAGGTATGGCTCTCTCCATTTATGGTAATCTTCATAGCACACCTCCCTGCTTTCGGCTTTGCCCTGCTTGATACACTTGATACAAATAAAAAAGAAGCACAACTGCATCGCTTCGCAATTGTGCTTCTCATAATTTCAAGTACGATTTGCTTCCTACGACAGTATTAACTGACAGGTTCAAAGGGTCAGACATTCATTTTGTCCTCTCAGCTCATCAAGAGCACCCCTGCAAAGCCTAAATATAACGGCTATCTATTGCCGTATTTGTTATGCAAATGTCTTCTACAGCTTCTCATTTGCATTTACAGTATTGCACATACAGAAAATTTTGTCAAGCAGGATTTTCTCTGTGCACAATGCCAGCCTCTGTCAACGACAGGCTTCTTGCCTGCAGACCGCATTCTTTTCATTAACAAAAACGATTTGAGGATGGAAGTCATCTGCTTCCTGCTCCATCAGCTGACAATAGCACATAATAATCACTTTATCTCCGCGGCTGACAAGCCTTGCTCCAGCACCATTGATACAGATGATGCCACTTCCCGGTTCTCCCGCAATCGCATAAGTGACCAGCCGGTTCCCATTATCAATATCTGCAACTTGAACCTGCTCATATTCGCGGATTCCAGCAGCCTCCAGAAGCTTTCGGTCAATGGTGATGCTGCCGACATAATTGAGATCCGCCTGTGTCACAGTTGCACGATGAATTTTAGCTTTCAGCATATGAATCAACAATTCACTTTTCCTCCAAACTTAAAATCGTATTATCAATCAGACGAGTTTTCCCAAAACGAACCGCAGCGGCTGCCAGTGCTCTCCGGTCTGGTTCGATCTCCGGAATGTTTTCCAGCGTGTCTGCGTCCAGCACTTCCACGTATTCGACTTGAGCAAGCGGCTCTTTCTCGATTTCCTGCCGAATGGCCGAAACCAAATTTTCCGTCTTGCGGCAGTCCGGTTTTCCCGACACGAGAAAATCATGAGCTTTCCGCAGGCCGCGGCTCAAAGAAAGTGCCTGTTCATGCTCCTGCGGCGTGAGATAGAGATTCCGAGAGCTCATGGCAAGCCCGTCTTTTTCCCGCACAATCGGGCAAGCAACGATTTCAACCGGAATATGTAAATCACGGACCATTTTCTTGACAATAACCACCTGCTGTGCATCCTTTTGGCCAAAATAGGCACGGTCGGGACCGACAATATTAAACAGGGTATTGACAACGGTAGTAACCCCTTTGAAATGGATTGGACGGGAAGCTCCGCAGAGCTTTTTCGTTAAGTCTCCCTTTACTTCCACTTCTGTGGAAGCACCCGGCAAATAAATTTCTTCAGCCGCCGGAGCAAAGACCAAATCGGCACCAGCCTGATTTGCCAACTGATAATCATGCTCGATATTTCTCGGGTAACGGTCAAAGTCCTCCCCAGGTCCAAATTGGGTGGGGTTGACAAACACGCTAACGACCACAAGGTCATTCTGTGCTTTTGCCTTTTGAATGAGAGAAAGGTGGCCTTCATGCAGACATCCCATCGTGGCAACAAAGCCCAATGTCTTTTCTTTGCGGCCGCGCCTCTCCAGTTCCAAATGCAATTCGGCGATCGTTTTAACAAGACTCATTTCAGCATTTCTCTCCTTGCAAAGAAATTTTTAAATCTTTCAGAATGGACTCATCCATGGAAAATGTGTGCTTCTTTTCCGGAAAACGCTGTTCCCGCACATCCCGGCTGTACGCCTGAACTGCATCTGACATCGTCTCTTTTAAATTGGCATACTGCTTGACAAATTTGGGAGTAAAGTCTGAATACATTCCCAAAAGGTCATGAATCACCAGAATCTGTCCGTCACAATAGCGCCCCGCGCCGATGCCGATAGTCGGCACACTGACTTTTTCCGTAATCAGCTCTGCCAGACTTTCCGGTACTGCTTCCAAGACAATTGCAAACACACCCGCTTCTTCCAGCTCCTGTGCATCCTCTACAAGAGCCTTTGCCCTTGCTTTTTCTTTTCCCTGCACTTTAAAGCCGCCGAATACATTGACAGACTGCGGTGTCAGACCAATATGCCCCATCACCGGAATCTGTGCCCGCACAATGGCTTTGACGGTTCGGGCCATTGGCCTGCCGCCTTCTAATTTGACGGCACCAGCACCGCCTTCCTGAATCAGTCTGCCTGCATTGCGGACTGCTTCCTCATCACTGACTTGATAAGACAAGAAGGGCATATCCCCGACAACCAGCGCATGCTGCACCCCGCGCGACACACACTGACAGTGGTAAGTTTCGCTGTCCATGGTTACGCCGAGTGTTGAATCCTTTCCCTGCATGACCATGCCAAGTGAATCTCCGACTAAAATGCCGTCGATGCCGCTTCCATCAACGATTTTTGCCATGGAATAGTCATAAGCAGTCAGCATGGTGATTTTCTGATGGTCCTGTTTTGCTTTTAAAAACGATTTTGCTGTAAACTTACTTTCCATTGTCGCCACATCCTTTGAATTGTCTGCGGAATTGTTCCGCCTGTTTGTGGGTCAACTTTTGTCCCTCTACCATTGCAACGGTTTTCAGTGCCATTTCCCGATAAAATTCCGCTTCCCCGGGAAGCTTTTCCTGGATGGCTTTCCAATGTACCGCCACCGTGTTGAAATCACCCCGCACAATCGGCCCTGTCAGTGCCTCCACCGTGCCTTTCTGCCGAACATTTTTAAGCGTTCCCTCAATCAGCGGAAAAACTGCCCGAAACAGTGTATCCCGATTCATGCCAGCCGCTTCCATGAAATGCATCCCGCTGTCCAGCAGCGTCACCAGATAATTGGAAAGGATGCAGGCGCCTGCATGATACAGCGCTTTTTGTTCCGTAGAAATCTTGTTGTACTTTCCCCCTGTCTTGGTAAGAATTGCAGTCATCTTCTGCAATGCCTGCGGCATTCCTTCAATGCTGAAATAGGTCTTCTCCAGCATTTTTGCACTTTCCTGCGGGTCTCCGAAACTCTGCAGGGGATGCATGCTGCCAACGGCACAGCCAGCCGCCTGTATGCCGGAAAGGCAGGCGGAAGGGTGCGCTCCGCTCACGTGGAGCCACACTTTTCCAGACGCAATCTCATGACAGCGCAGCAGATTGGAAACTTGATGGTCCACGTCTGCAAGTGCCTGATCTGATGTTGTCAGAAAGAGGACGCTGCAGACATCTGCCAGTTCCTGAATAGAAGCAAAGCACTCTGTACCGGTCAATTCCGCTGCCGCTTTTGCAGAGCGGTGCGTTCTGCTGCAGTAACCTGCAACCGGAATTTGATGGTTTTGAAAATAGAGTCCAAGAGCTTTCCCAACTTTTCCTGCACCGATAAATCCAATTTTCACATTCATCATCTCCAAGTCCGTCAAGCCGCTCTTCCATAACCAAAAATGCCTTTTCATCTGCTGACAGCTCAACAAAGAGCAGTCCATCATACTGCAGACAAAAAGGCATCATTTCAAAAGGATTCTATACAGTCTTTGTCACAGAGGATCAAAGCAGATTTGAAATATATGAAACTTGTGCATCCGTGTAAAGATTTTTTTGCGTGCAGTTCCTGCCGGATACCGCCGCATTTGCCATTACATAGATACTTTTTCTAAAAGGATTTAACGTAATTGTCAGTATAATACATAAATTCCTAAGAATCAAGGGGGGCTAAGGAAATTCATATTTATTTTTTGCCGGCAAAGGCTTCTATTTTCCGTCTTTGTGAAAATTATGTAAATACTGGACAGCTGATTCTTGCCCGAATACAGAAAAATTGGTATAATGAATAATATAGGACTTAATCTAAATATGGATTGAGAATTTTTTAGAAATTAAAAACAGGCGGTGCCAAAATGAATAAGCGGAAATACCCAAAAGTTGCAGCCGTCATTGATATTGGATCCAGCGAATTAAAATTGCGTATCGCCCAGCTGCGAAAAGGGCAAATCTGCGACCTTGACCGGCTGGTTTATCCACTGGCACTTGGGCATGAAGTATTTACAGAAAAGAAAATCAGCTTTGAATGTATTCGGGAAATGAGCCACGCGCTTTCCGGTTTCACGGCACTGATGAAAGAATACGGCATCACCCAGTACCGGGCAGTCGCCACCACAGCTCTGCGGGAAGCCGAAAACCGTGCTTTTGTCCTTGACCAACTGCGGGTGCAGAATAATCTGAATGTGGAAGTGCTGGAGGACGACCATGAAAAGACACTGATTTATTCCGAAATTTTAACTTCGCTGAAAGCAGCCAGCGCATTGGCTCCCGGCTGCTCACTGCTCTCTTTTATTGGCTCCGGAACGATCGGTGCAGCCGTCTATGATGGCAATGCCATGATCTGCTCCCAAAACATTCCCATCGGCGCTTTAAAACTGCACGATATGCTCGGCAGTATTCAGGAAAAAACAGACGATTTCAGCACAGTTGTGGAAGAATATCTGGAATCTATGTTAAATTATCAAAACATTTCTCAGTTTGAAATTCATAATGTAATTTTGACCGGAAACGAAATGGAACTGATTGCGCAACTGTGTCATATAAAACCCAAAAAGAATATCTATGCAATCCCCGTTAAAGAAATCAGCCGACTGTACCGCCGAATCCGCACCATGCGGGCTGACAAAATTGCACAGTATTATAATATTTCCGAAAAATCAGCTGAGCTGCTTTATTCTGCACTTGCAATTTACCTGCAGTTGATCTGCAAAACAGATGCCGAACAGATTCTTTCACCTCGGGTAGACCTGTGGGATGCCCTGATGCGTCAGATGCTCATACCAAAGCAAAAGGATGTATACTGGGAACATGTGCGGGATGGTGCCATTTCCTGTGCCTGCCATATTGCCGAAAGCTATCACTGTAACCGCACCCATGTGGACACTGTGCGCCGGATTGCCTGCACAATTTTTGACCGGCTCAAGCCCCTGCACGGGCTTGGACCGGAACAGCGGCTCATCCTGGAGCTTGCCTGTATCCTGCATGAAAGCGGACATTTTGTCTCTGTAAAAGACCACTTGGAAGCCAGCTTTGATATTATCCGCCACACGGACATTTACGGCATGACCAACCAAAATATTCTTTTAGCAGCCTATGTAGCAAGATATAACGAATACATCGTCCCTGATTTTCACAGCATGGAATATACCACCATGTCTGAGCAAAACCGTATTGTCATTGCCAAACTAGTTGCGATTTTCCGGCTGGCAAACGCGCTTGATAAATCCCAAAAACAGAAAATCCGGAACATAAAGGTCAAGCTGCTGGATGAACAAATGGTGGTTAGCGCCGAATCAAATGAAAATCTGTCTTTGGAAAAGTGGGCCTTTGAGCAGTGCTCCACTTTCTTTAAAGATGTTTTCGGCCTTTATCCGGTCCTAAAAATTAAGCAAAACCTGATTTGACGGAAGCTTAGCAGAGGCCTTTGAGCGACACGATAAACGGAGGAAAAAACATGAGCGAAAAATCAGCATCCAAGGCGAAAACGAAAATTCCCTATTACAACCGGGAACTGAGCTGGATGGATTTCAATATGCGTGTTTTGGAGGAATGCTTTGAAAAGGAAAATCCGGTAATGGAACGCGTGCGGTTTTTATCCATCACGGCCAGCAATTTGGATGAATTCTTCATGGTGCGTGTTGCCGGTGTTATGGAACAGGTTCGCAGCAAATATCACAAGCCGGACCCCAGCGGAATGACTCCAGATACACTTTTTACAGCGCTCGCAAAAAAAATACATGCCTTTACAGAAAAGCAGTATTCCTGCCTTCACAGGTCGATTCTGCCGGCACTCAAAAAGGCTGGAATTGTTTTTCTGTCACCGGAAGAAATGAACGAGGAACAGCGGGAATATATTTCTCAATACTTCAATAAAATTTTATTTCCCGTATTAACCCCTCTGGCGGTAGACCGCAGCCGCCCTTTCCCTTTCCTTTCCAATAAAAGCCTTAATATTGCCGTGCGGTTACAGGCAAAGGATAACGAAGATGATTGTTTCGCTGTGGTGCAGGTTCCGTCTATCCTTTCCCGCTATCTGGAACTGCCCAGCAAAGGAACACGCTGTTTTGTTCTCCTTGAAAATGTAATCATCTACTGCATGGAAAAACTCTTTGAGGAACGCCGTATCCTTTCCGCCTGCCCGTTCCGCATCACACGAAACAGCGACCTTGACATTGATGAGGAAGCCGAAGATTTATTGATAGAAATTCAGAAATCCATTAAAAAGCGCAAGCGCGGTGCTCCGGTGCGGCTGGAACTGCTGCAAAAATGCGACCCAGCAACAAAAGCGTTTTTGCTGGAAATGCTCGATGTGGAAGAAAAAAGTATCTATGAACTTTCCGGCCCGCTGGATCTTACATTCTTTTCAAAATTTGCAAACCTTCCCGGCTGTGAAAATATGTGTTTCAAACCTATCACTCCGGTCTATCCTCCCGCCGATTTTTGGGGGCATACCGATATTTTTGAAGCAATTCGGGAAAAGGACCGCATGGTACACCATCCTTATGAAAGTTTTGAAATCGTGGTG
>ENA-UOOR01002294-UOOR01002294.1-fermentation-metagenome-genome-assembly--contig:-NODE-2294-length-19709-cov-11.343442_pt1 | contig 19709 bp, 17 predicted proteins | sample MGYA00245780_ERZ724029 | MGnify/ENA primary metagenome ERZ724029 (study PRJEB28704, sample SAMN03018315) | fermentation metagenome | biome: anthropogenic terrestrial biome; feature: soil... | reverse complement strand
TTTATCAAAGTTATCATATCCGTAGGACATTAAAACTTCATTTATTTCATCCTGATCATTATACAAACTTAAATCAATTAATGATTTAGAAATTTGATATTGTTCATCCGGAAGCTCATTGATTTGCACAAATGTAAATATTGAACTTTCGGAATCCTCTATTCTACAGCACTGGAAGCAGTCATCATCGGTTATAAACCAACCCTTTTTATCTTCAATTAATTCTTCCTCTTCTAAATGACTATCGCAATTTTTACAACCAAACCAACGATCTTGAATTATTTCATTCTCTATATGACTAAAATATTGTACTTTGCTTTTACATTTTGGACACACCATAAGAATTTCCTCCTTACTACCTTTTTTGTTTTCCTACCATCTTTCTAAAGGTACATTTAGTTTTGTTGCCATTTTGTTGGCTAATTCTTGTGCATCGGATTCATTAAGATTTTCTCCATGACTTTTACAATCACAAGATTGCCCTACATGTTCTTCTCCGCAACAAGATTGTACATAGAATTTATCTTTTTGTTCAGAGCCATAAACTATACATTTTATCATTTTCAAATCCTCCATTTAATTTAAAGACGGTTAAATATATAAACCGTCTTTAATAATTTCTTGTGCTTCTAAAATATCTATACTATCGATAATCCTTCTAATAGCTTCATCATAAAAAGCCTGCTTATAAGTCCTATACTCATTAGACTGAAAATCAATTTCATAATCGTCTATCAATTCATAATGTCCTACTATTTTATAAGTAAAATTATCGCCAAATGCAGCTATTTCTAACCATTTTAACAATCCATAACCGTCACAAAACTCAAATATTCCTACACAATCTTCTTGAATAAATTTATCATATATATTTATGTCTAATAACTCCTTGGCTGTGCTATATGAAACAAACCCTTCTTTATCGAACCTTTTTACCATGTTATATGCTTCTTCATCTCTATTTCGAGTAGATTTTATAAGCGATTTTTTTACTTTATCAATAACTATGTTGATAAAATCTCTTTGCATCGATAGCAAGTCGTGTAATCGACTAATATCTTTAATAAAGACTTCATTTTCCGTTTCTAACATATAATTTTCTTCACGAAGCTCATAAACATTTCTTTTCAAATGATCCTTTTCATTAATCTTGTCTGCTATAAAGAATTTAATTCTCTCTATAATACTTGTTTTCTCTAATTCCATAATTCCTCCCTATACAAGAATGGCTTTCATGCCAGATATGATAATTTCATCATTATCTAAATACTCATCGCTTTCATCAACTATAAGTGTTGAAATGTGAACTTCACCTGTAAGCATATTTTTGTCTATTAGAATTTTTAAATCTTCAATACAGGGTTTGAAATCCATTTTTTCTACTACACTTTTCCCATTTTCTTTAAGTTCTGTAAGTTTAACTTCTGTTTTTAATTCCATATTTTTTCTCCTTATAAAAATATATACTTTCTCTGTTTTTCGGTTAATTCTTTGCCTGCTTTAATCCACGATAAAAGTCCTTTGTAAAACTCATTATCAGGATTATTATTAACTTTATTTAATAGCCACTGTATTTCTTTTTCCTTATACTTTTGATTGTAATACTTAACAATTGGATCTCCTATAAATGTCGCAAGCTTCGGAGGAACAGCATTTCCTATTTGTTCATACTGTTTTTCCATACTTCCACATACCATATAATCTTCAGAAAAGGTTTGAATTAGCTTAGATTCATGTATTGATAATCTTCTACAGCTTTCTTCTATTTCCCACTGATTAGTTCCAATCCATTTCATCTTACCGAATCCCGGATGAATTTTTGCATACCTGGCTGAAGCTTCAACTGTGTATGAAGGTTCATTCCATTTCTTCTGCCTATTTCTTGAAAGAAACTTCCAATCATATGGACCGGTATAATAATCACCTGTTTGATCTACGTCTTTTAAGTGCCAAATAGCATCTTTTAAGGTTGCTAAAGGCAACTTTCCTATACCATGAGTTAACTGATTAAATTTATATGTATGGTTTAAATCTTTTCTAAACCCAACCATAATTAATCTTAACCTATTAGCTTGAGGTACCCCGACTGTAGAACAATCAATTACTTGATGAGTTACCTTATAACCCATACCTACTGTTTCATAATCTTTCTTTATTTTTTCGAATACACTTGAACCATCATCAAAATTCATATCTAATAATCCAACCACATTCTCAAAAATAAAAAATTCCGGATTAATTTGTTTTATAGCTCGTAATGTAGATAAATATACATAATTTCTTTCATCATTCATAGAACGCTTGGCATTGGCTCTACTAAATCCTTGGCATGGTGGACCATATATTAATCCGACTGTTTTTTCTTTACTTAACTTATTAAAATCTTCAATACTATGTGCATCTCTACAATACACTTCTGATTTAGGATGATTTGCTTTAAAACTTCTAACTGCTTCAGGCATTATATCGACAGCCCATGCTGTTTCAAATCCTAATGTAGCAAGTCCAGTATCAAATCCTCCCATTCCACAACAAATACTTCCAATATATTTTTTCTCTTTTAATTTATTCATTATCTTTATTCCTCCAATTTTTATTAAATAAAAAATTGAAAGGAATAATAGCAATCTGTGCGAGTATGGTTAGTAAATCCATACAGTCCTAAAGTAATTTTAGGAATCCCTACCCTGCTATTTTACTAAGATAACTTACTCTTTGTACTAATCTCAAAAAGAGGAACAGTTGCAGCGTTCCCAACCCAAGCTAATGGGATTGATAATGAATTCTTTCTAATCTTTTCTTTCTAAACATCTTACTTTTCTTCTCCTTTAAAAACATATTTATCTAAACAGCCATATAGCTGATACATAAAGTAAATCTATATAAAAAAAGCAACTCTCTTGCCAATGGGCATAAAAGTTGCTTTTGAATTTTAACTTATAAAATAATTGAGAACTAATCTCTTTATAAAAAATAATATATATTTATAATACAACATACTTTACTATATGTCAATTAGTAAATACAATGAATAATTAGAGTACCCACCCTCTTCACTGGTTTTATCATCATACTGAAGGTTTTCAAACATTTCATCTGTCAATTTTATGTCATTATAAATATCTTCCATTGTTAACCCTCACTTTCTGATAATCTAATTCTAGGATCTACTAAAACAACCAGTAAATCACCTAAAAATACACCTATAACAGACAATGATGAATAAATTAAAACTAAAATTTGTACAACATTGTTATCCATTTGTTTAATTGCATTTATTAATAAGCCTCCCATACCTGGTATTGAATATAAGTTTTCAATAATTAAAGAACCAGATATTATTAAAAGAAAATCTGAAGGAAGACCTATGGCAATAGGAACCAATACATTCCTTAAAACATGATGTTTCATAATATACTTTTGAGAAAATCCCTTTACCTTTGCAAACTTTATATATTCTCTATTTTCTTCATCTACCATAAATCGTCTAAGCCAAATTGCATACCATGCTATGCTTGATAGAGACAATGATATGGCAGGCAGTATCCAGGATTCAGGCCGATTTTTATAAAACAGCATGGGAAGTCCAAAAATTTTGGACACCCATACTTGAATTAAGAAAAGATAGATTAAGCTTGGGATTGATCTTACAATAACTGCATAACCAGTTCCTAAATTATCAACTAGTTTATCTTTATTCCTAGCCATGGCTATTCCTAAGGACATTCCAATTGTTATGCTGATTATTTCGCTGGCAAATCCAAAGGCTGCAGAAAAGCCTACCTTTTCTTTTAATATTGTGGTAATTGCAAGCTTTGGATATACTGTTACAGATCTTCCTAAATCACCAGATAATAGGCTGCTTAAAAAATGTTTAAACTGAACTAGCGGAGGATCAAGAACTCCTAAATTTTTAAGATATACCATCCTCATTTCTTCGGTCATATTTAAATAGTCATCTCTGGTGAAATAGCCAGATGTAGGCATCATCCTAAGCATCATAAATACAACAAAAATAACGAGACAGATTGTTACAAATGATTGTAATGACCTTTTTAAAATGTATCTTTTCATATCCAATTATTTTCCCTTTGCAAATTTTTCTTTTACTTCCTTATCATGCTGAGTTTTTATTTCGTTATATTGTTCTGTAGTAACAGGTTTGCTTTGAATTTTAGCACCTTTCATTTTAAATCTAGTAAGACCGAATCCTCCCATTGGTGTTTGATATGGGAGTTCTTTACTCATGCTGTAAGAGCCGCCGCCTGTCATATATGGCATTAAATAAACATTGTCAAGCATGTATTTTTCAGCTTCTGAAAATTTAGTGTATCTTTCCTTTATATCATTTTTTGCTAAAGCTTCTTCTACAAGCTTATCAAATTCAGGTATATTGTATCCGCCTTCATTTAAGCTGCCATCAGTCGTAAGTCTTGTTAAGTTAGCAGATGGATCTCCAAATCTAAAGCTGTATGAATCATCAACTAAGTCGAAGTTCATAGGCGAAAATACTTCATCCTGGAAGCTGTTAGCTGCATAACCAACAACAACTTTAATATTTTCTTCTCCAAGGTTTGCCTTTAGCATTTCAGCTATAAGCAATGCTTTCTTTGTTTCTATAGGATCAGTAGTTGTTGCAAGAACCAGTTCAACCGGGAGCTTTCCATCAGAATCAAATGCTGCAATATTATCCATATCAACTTTTGAAGGTGACAAACCTTTTATAGTTTTATCTGAATTACATAGTTCTGCGACTGCTTTTTGCATACATTCTTTTGCTAATGCAGGATCATACGGGCTAGTATCTTTAATAGGTTTTAAATTAGGATAATCCGTATAATCAACACCTTCTGGGTCTATTAAAGTATTTTCTGGTATAATAGTGTTTCTTATAAAGAACGCTGGATTATTTGGCTCATAAAGAGACGAAATTTTTACTCTGTCAATACCATGTAACAATGCTTTTCTAAAGTTCAGATTATTCGCAAATGTTTGAAATTCCGGGTTCTTAGATTGAAAATTCATTGTAAACCAATAAGTGACAGTGTTTTTATCCTTTAAATAAATGTACTTTTCCCATTCAGTTCCCTTTAAAGCCTTTAACTGGTCTGCCGAAACGGAGCATCCTGTCAATTCACCTCTTTGGAACATTTCAAGACCTGTTATTTCATCACCGACTTTTTGGAAGTTAAGTTCTTTAACAGTTATATTATCCTTATCCCAATAATTTTCATTTTTTGTAAGTACAACGAGCTTATCCCTTTCCCATGTAGAAATGTAATATCCGCCGTTATAAAGCATAGTATCCATAGATGTTCCAAAGTTTTCACCAACTTTATCCAAGTATGCTTTTTCTACAGGATAGAACAACTCAATAATAAGGTATGAAAGAAAAAATGGAGTTGATGATCTCAATCTATACTCTACTGTATATTTGTCTAATGCTTTTACTCCAACAGTATCATCAAAAGAAGCTATTACTTCTTCTCTTGTTTTTCCAATGTCTACTCCATCATCAAAATCTGCTAAGTTCCAGTAATAATCATACAATCCATCTATTACTTTGCTGATTGTACTGAAGTTTTTAGCTCCATTTTTAGGTTCAGCAATATATCTGATGCCTTCAACAAAGTCATCCGCTGTTAATTCATATTCTGTTTTAGCACCTGTATTATCTACCCAGAAAACGCCTTCCCTCAATTTAAATGTCCATACTGTAAAGTCTTCATTGTTAGTCCAACTTTCAGCCAAAGAAGGAACTATCATTCCGTATTTATCATTTTCAACAAGTCCGTCAATGCTGTTAGCTACCATTGTATAAGCTGCAGTAGATGATAAGTTATAAGGATTTAATGTTTTGTATTCCGTTGAAAAAGTACTATAATACACATCCTCATATGACCCGGATGTTTCTTTTGAACATCCAGTAAACAAAGATGCAATCATAGTGATGATTATTAACCATGATATTGATCTTTTCATAATAATGCTCTCCTCCATATCTTTTTTTATATATCATATAATTATAATGCAAAATTTATGCCATAAAGAAAACGTTTTATTTTAAAGGTTTTCTTTATGGCTTAATTTATATGGATAATTAATGGTAATAAAAAATAACCAATTACGGCAATAATTAACCATTAATAACCAATAATTACCTATTATGGTAACAATGCTGTATAAGTGTATTTAATATATATACATATATTATATTTAATATTATATTGAAAATTTTCAATATAATATTATTTTTCATTGATATATGTATGTTTTGGGAAATGGACAATAAACTTGTGAAAATGTCGCTCAAAATCAAATAATTAATCTTTTTATCTTGTGAAAAACAGCCTTTTATAGTATACTTATTCTTACTTTATAATATAGAAGGAATATTAGCAAATTCGCATGATCCAGAGGAGAAAATAATGGATAATACTTATAAAATCATCACGGATGCCACATCTGACCTAGATGTTGAATTAGTTAAATCAGACAGTATTGAAATTGTGCCAATGCCTGTTATGCTGGGGGAACAAGAGTTTCATCATTATGGCGACTATCGTGAAATGTCATCATCAAGTTTTTATAATCATCTTAGAAATGGAAAATTAGCTAGTACTGCACAAATCAATACATATACATATATGAGTTTTTTGAGCCATACTTGCAAAAGGGTTTGGATATTATTTACTTATGTTTTTCTTCAGGCCTTAGTGCTACCATTCAATCTGCACAAATTGCCATAAGTGAACTGCAAAATAAATATCCTGACAGAAAAATCCTTTGTATTGATACTCTTTGCGCTTCAACTGGATTAGGATTTCTTGTATATAATGCGTGGCAAAAACAATTACAAGGCTATACAGTTGACCAATTGGCAGCTTGGGTAGAAGAGGAAAAGCTACATGTATGCCATTGGTTTACAGTAGAAGATCTGCATCATCTTCACAAAGGCGGAAGGCTGTCAAAAACTGCAGCCATTGCAGGTACAATGCTGCAGATAAAACCCCTGTTAATTGTTGACAACAGTGGAAACCTCAGTGTAGTAGAAAAAATAAGAGGAAAAAATAAAGCATATCGTATAATGATTGATCGTATGAAAAATTCAGGCATCGACCTTGAAAATCAAACAATATTTATTGGTCACGGCGATGATATAGAATCTGCTCAGAAGCTTGCCGAAATGATAAGAGGCGAGGTTCAAGTAAAGGAGATATTTATAATGCCTATAGGGCCAGTTGTTGGTGCACACACAGGCCCCGGAATGCTATCCATATTCTTTTTCGGACAAACGCGCTAGCTGGCGCTGCTCCCTACGAGAAGATTTGGAGACATTTTTGTTAGAGGCGAATTGTAGTTTGCTCCGTAAAAAATCAGATAATTTGAAGATATCTGGTTTTTTTATTTAAAGGAAGAAGTTAAGTGCATTTTTACAAATAATGTGAATAAATATTTGTAAATTTTAAAATTCTATATCAATGTGCCAGATGATGTAATGAAACTTATCGAACAGTTCCATCTGGTTAAGAACAGTAAAAGATCTTTTGAGAAATGAAAAACTAAGCAGTTTCAACAGTATTGCAGGTGTCTGCATTTCTTAAATCTTCATAATTGCAACTTTTATCCTCTTCTAAGCACATCTCAAGTAGCAATGCCTTTACAAACATCCAAAACGGTAAGAATGTTGCCACATTCATATGTTCATCTGTAGTATGAGCACCACGAGAATACGGTGACATGCCAATAATCTCCATATTGGGCAATTTGCCTGCAATGATACAAGGCTCCGCACAACCATTTTCCTTTGAGATTTTAATGTCAAAGCCAAACAATTTACGAAACACCTTTTTACTTATAATATGTAGAGGCTTATCTCCTGTATATGGCCATCCTGTAAACTCATCGGTGATTACTATCTCAGCACCACACAGACGAGCATGTAGTTTCATTTCACGGAACAGTTCCCATTTATACGCATCAAAAGGGGAACGAATCATGTTATAGGCAACAAAACGTTCATTTTCTAATACAACACCATCTATATTATTTGAACATAGAACATAATCATATTCCTGATTTGAACGTTTTATAACACCATATGGCATTAAATACATTAAGTCAGCAATTGCATTGCTAGATGCATCATCTAACATGCTTCCAGTACTCACTTCATACTGCTGCAATGTAACCATCATATTGGGGTCAGTATGGGCATATTCCAATTTAAATTCACCAAATGCTTCGTTAATGATTGTCTCAACTTTTTGAAATTCATTTTCAGGGAATGCTAAAATGCATTCTAGCTCAGTTGCAATACTTCTTAACTCCGGACGACATATAGACAACAGATTGAATTGAACATTTTCTTTCAGTCTATAAATAATGCATCCCATAAGTTTAATAGCACTGGCACGATTGAAAACAATTCCTATGCCACCATGTCCGCCCGTCAAGCCTGAGACGCTTATCATATATTGATTGCTGGAAATTGGAATCCTTTTTATCGGTAAAATTATCTGAGCACTAATCGCACCAGCACATGAGACACACATTGTTTCATGGTCTCCTGCATCCATATTGACCATGCGACGCGATTTGATTTTATCATACTCAACATAACGAACACCCACTAAACCCAATTCCTCCTCAACAGTAAAAAGCAACTCTATAGGCGGATGTATGAATGTATCATCCTCAATCAAAGCCATCATATTTACCAAAGCTACAGCATTGTCCGCACCCAATGTTGTTCCATTTGCATGCACAATATCGTTATCTTCAATGATTAACTCTATCGGATCATGCAAAAAATCATGATTTGATCCTTCAATTTTTGCTTCTACCATATCCATATGTCCTTGGAACAGTACAGGAGGGACATTTTCATAACCTAACGTTGCCGGTATAAAAACAAGAAGATTTCCTTTCTCGTCTATATACCACACATAATTCTTTTTATCTGCCATATCAATAATGTACTGGCGCAATTGTGCTTCATTTCCAGGTCCATGGGGAATTTTGCAGATTGTCTCAAAATACTGCATAATCTGCTTTGGTTCATACTTGTCATATAAATGCATCTTGAAACCTCCTTTTATAAAAGATGTCATGGTAGTTTAAAAACAGATTTTTTATAATACCATGACATTAAATATTTGACTATAATTAATTTGATTACAGCATTGCTTAAAGTTATAACTTAAAAACTGTTAATAAGTTCATCAGCAGAAGTATAGCTTAAATTGTTAGCTTCGGCGTTTTCTTTATTTGTCAATAATCCACAATAAAATGACAGACCTCTTCGTAAATGCTTATCTTCTTTAAGGGCTTTCTCAGCACCATTATTAGCAATTTTTAAAGCATATGGCAATGTTCGTGCTGATAATAGAATTGATGCACTGTTTGCATATAAAGATGGTATGTTTGGCACACAGTAATGTAATATGCCATCAACTTTGTAAACCGGGTTATCCTGACTTGTAATGACGCAAGTTTCAATCGCTCCTGCCTCATCGCTTGAAACATCAATGATGATAGCATCCTGTTTCATAAGTTTTAAATCCTCTTTGTAGACAATATGACCTTCATATCGTTGGTCCCACATAATGCAATTTATAATAACATCAGCTTGTTTTAAGCTAGATAAAATATTTTCACGGTTTGAATATAAAATTTCGATATTGTCTGACAGTTTATGAGCATTTTCCATTGCTTTACGGTTGACATCAAGCATTGTAACATGATTGCCGAAAGCAGCAGCATATTCAGCAGCCGCCATACCAGTATGACCGCATCCTATAATCATAATTCTAGGCACCTCTAATCCGCAAACACGGCTCAGTAAGCGACCTTTCCCACCATTTAATGTTTGTTGATACTTGAAAGCAGCAATAAATGCACCCTTCCCAGCAATTTCACTCATAGGAGCAAGTAGTGGCAAACGTCCTTCTTCATCATCTACATCCTCGTAGGCTATTCCTATAATTTTACTTTCTAAAAGCACTTTTGTCATAACTGGTCTACTAGCAGAATGTATATATGTAAACAGAATTTGTCCCTCTTTATAGCAATTGTATTCAGCAGGAAGTACTTCCTTAACTTTATAAATCATATCTGATTTATCATATACTGTTTTACTATCGCAAGTAATAGCACCTGCCGCCTCATATTCTCTGTCAGAGAACCCAGCTCTAGCACCTGCGTCTTTTTCTACATATACATGATGACCGCTACGGATAAACGCTGTAACTGAAGATGGTATCATAGCCACACGGTATTCTCCATTCTTAATTTCTTTTGGCATTCCTATAATCATAAATATAACCTCCATTTTTAAAATTTCTAATTTGATTTGTATAATAATTGCATAACTTATTTAGAATCTATGACAAGCTACAAAATGGTCTGTAGCACGTAAACTTAGTTTTGGATTGCTTTTAAGACACTCTTCACGTACAAAATTGCACCTTGATGCAAAATGACAATCGTCTTTCATATTTATTGGTGAAGTTATTTCCCCTTTAAGGATAACCCGTTCTACATGGTGATCAACATCCGGAATTGGGATAGCTGATAGTAATGATTTTGTGTATGGATGTATTGGATTATAAAACAGTTCTCTCGCAGGTGCTTTTTCTACAATTTTTCCTAAATACATTACTGCAATATCATCCGAGAAATGATTCACAACACTTAAATCGTGTGTTATGAATAGATATGCTATACCAAACTCCTTTTGCAATTCCTTTAAGAGGTTTAGAATTTGTGCCTGAATTGAAACATCAAGAGCACTCACAGGCTCGTCACAGATAATAAGTTTTGGCTCTAGTGCTAAAGCTCTTGCTATACCAATTCTTTGCCTTCGTCCACCATCTAACTCATGAGGATAGTCGTTTTTAAGTCTTTCTGCAAGACCTACTGTTTCCATAAGTTTTACTATATGATTTTCTTTACTTTTGTTGTTATTGTGAATTTTATTCCATTTAAGTGGCTCTCCAATTAATTGTGAAACTGTTTTTCTAGGGTTTAAAGATGCAAATGGGTCTTGAAAAATTATCTGCATTTTTTTACGAAGTTCTCTCATATCTTGTTTATTGAGTGATACAATATCAGTACCATCAAAAAAGACTTTACCATCTGTTGGCTCTAATAGCCTTAGAATAACACGCCCTGTCGTAGATTTTCCGCATCCACTTTCGCCCACTAAACCTAATGTTTTTCCTTCATCTAAATCAAAAGAGATATCATCTATTGCTTGTAAGATGCCTTGGTTCGTATTAAAATATTTTTTAATGTTTTGGACTTCTAACATTTTACCATTCATCATCTTAAACTCCTTTCAGCTTAAACTCTGGGTCATCATATGCAATACAAGCAACGTAATGAGTTTCTGTTATATATTTCTTTTTTGGAATGGTCTTACTACATGAAATTGTGGCATATTTGCATCTTGGTGAAAACGCACAACCACTTGGCAAATCCATTGGGTCTGGCATAAGTCCAGGTATTGGCATCAACATCTCTCTGTTATCATTAATCCTAGGTAAAGAACCAAACAAACCTTCAGTATAAGGATGAAGTGTATTTTTGAAAACTTCTCTTATTTCACCATGCTCTACGATTCTCCCTGCATAAATTACTGAAACTTCGTCACAAACTTCAGCTACAATACCCAAATCATGAGTAATCATAATCATAGCCATGCCAAATTTATCTTTAAGATTTTTCATTGTCTCAAGAACTTGTGCTTGAATAGTAACATCCAAGGCTGTAGTAGGTTCATCAGCAATTAAAAGCTTGGGGTTGCAAGCTAATGCAATAGCAATAATTACACGTTGTTTCATTCCTCCGGAAAACTGATGAGGGAATTCTTTTGATCGAGCTGCAGGAATGCCTACTAATTCAAGCATTTCTTCAGCCTTTTTTTCTGCTTCATCATTTGAAATTTTTTGATGAATTTTTATGGTTTCAGCAATTTGATATCCTACCGTCATAACAGGATTTAACGATGTCATAGGGTCCTGAAAAATCATTGAAACATTAGTACCTCTCACAAGAGTATCCATTTCTTTTTCAGATAATTTAAAAATATCCATACCATCTAATATAATTTCTCCACTTTTTATGACACCTGGTGGATCTGGCACTAATCTAATCATTGCAAGTGCTGTAGTTGTTTTTCCTGAACCTGTCTCACCTACAAGACCTAATGTTTTACCTTTTTCTAACTGTATATCAAGGTTATTAACAGCTTTTGCCGTTCCTTCATCTGTTTCGTAATAAACTGATAAATCTTTTACTTCAAGTAAATATTCTTTTCCCATTACTGGCCTCCTATCGCTTCAAACGAGGATCAAGAGCATCACGAAGCCCATCGCCCAACATGTTGAAGGCTAAAATTGTAATCATGATAGCCAGACCTGGAAACAATGTTAAATAAGAGGAGTCTAGAAGATATGCGCGCCCTCCTGATAACATAGCACCCCATTCAGGATTTGGTGGTTGAACTCCAAGTCCTAAAAAACTTAATGCAGATGCAGTTGTAATACCGCTGCCAACACGCAAACTTGCCTGAACTATTATGGTTGCAACACAATTTGGCATTATATGAAACATGATAATCTGAAAATCATTTGCGCCCATTGCATATCCAGCTTCAACATAGTCTTGATCTTTTACCATCAAAACATTGCCCCTTATTATTCTTGTACATGCTGAAAAAGTACCTAGCCCAACTGCTATCATAAGATTAACTATATTAGTTCCAAAAGCAGCTGTAATAACCACTGCCATTAAAAAGCTAGGAAGTCCTTCAAAAATGTCACATATACGCATTATTACAGTATCAATTGTACCACCATAAAAAGCTGCTAATGTTCCAAGGATAACACCTGTTGTCAATGAAAACACAACAGCAAGGACACCTATCATCAATGACATCCTAGAGCCGTATATTATTCTTGAAAGAACATCTCGCCCTAATTCATCTGTACCCAGCACATGTTCACTATTAGGCCATTGTAACCTTATGGAAACATTTGGTTGTATAACGTCTTCCTCATAATTAACTATGTGGTCAGCAATAAAAGCTATAAAAAAAATTGTTATAATAATTATAAGCCCAAGGATTGCAGATTTATTTTTGCACAGCCTAATCCAAATTTGCCCTCTCAAACTAAAATGTTTTCTGCCTTGAGTGTGAACATCATTTTTAATGTCGCTTTTATACATTTTTATTCTTACCTCCCATTCCTGCACGTATTCTTGGGTCTACTAATGCATAAAGAATATCTAAAAGGGTGGAAACAAGACTAATTACTATTGCTGTCATTATTAAGCAACCAATGGCAAGAGGTCTATCTTTACGGTTTATAGCATCTATCGTCAGTCTGCCAACACCCGGCCACGAAAACACTGTCTCTACTACACAAGCACCTGCAAGCATTGAGGCAAATTCTACACACATGACTGTAATCATTGGAATAACAGCATTTTTTAAAGCATGACGTATAATAGTTATTCTATATCCCACACCTTTAGCTCTCGCTGTACGAATATAATCTTGCCTTATAACTTCAAGCATAGTTGAACGTGTGGTCCTTGTAAGGTTTGCTGCCATTGTTGCACCTAGAGTAATAGCCGGCAGTATAACTGCTCCGGGTGCAGAATTACCCGCCGATGGCAGCCAGCCAAGTTTTAGTGAAAACAGCAAAATTAACAATAACCCTAACCAAAAGCTTGGCATAGATATTCCAGTGAGTGCTACAATCATTCCTATGTTATCGAATAAAGAGTACTGCTTAATTGCAGAAATAATTCCTATAGGTACAGCTATTAGAACAACCACAATCATAGCATAAAATGTTAGTTTGAGAGTTGAAGGAAAACGTGAAATATACTCATTAAAAACTGGTTTTTTAGAAGTATATGAAACACCTAAATCTCCTTTAAGCAACCCTTGCATATAATTCACAAATTGTGTTCCTATAGGTTTATCTAGTCCCAATTCTATCCTTTTTGCTTCAACCGCTTCAGGTTTATCAGTTCCTAAAATTGCTGTTACAGGGTCGCCTGGTGCTAGTGCCATCATAAAAAAAACTAGAGCAGATGTGCAAAGAGATACAGGAATTAACAATAGCAAACGTTTAAAGATGTATTTTATCATAGTAACTCCTTTCGCCATGTCGCTGGAATTAGCGACATGGCAGTGATGAATTTATATAAAAAATCTAAATTTTTTTCTTTAATTATTCTTCTAAATATGTGTATCTGAAATCATGGCAACTCTCATTATCTGGTGAGAATCCATTTATTCTTTTGTCAGTTCCTACAAATACTGTTGCAGAATACAAAGGAATAATCGGTGTTTCATCAGATAAAATTTCCTGAATCTCTTTATAAATTAAATTTCTAGCGTCCATATCAAGTGTTAAATGACTTTGAATCAATAATTCATCAACTCTATCATTTTTGTAAAACATTTTGTTTCCGTTAGGTCCAGAAACTGAAGAGCTGAACCAGTAAAGATATGAATCAGCTGAACAACCACTTCTAGAATAAAGGAACATATCTGAATTTCCATTACCAACATAATCATTAAATGCAGCTGCTTCCATTTGATTAATTTTTGCATCAATTCCAATATCCGCTAAATTTGCTTGAATTAATTGTGCTGCTAAAGGATCAGATCTCAATGATAATTCACAAGAAAATCCGTTAGGATATTCACTTTGAGCTAGCAATTCTTTTGCTTTTACAGGATCATACGTATAACCTTCCATACCATCGTAATAACCTTTCTTTCCCATTGCTACAATACTCTTTAGTTCTGTACCCTCTCCTTCCAAAACAGCTTCTATCATTGCCTGTTTATCAATTGCATATGCTACTGCTTGGCGCACTTTTATATCGTCAAAATAATCCCCTTCATTATTTAAATAAAGATAATTAACAGTTATCGATGGAGTGCTTAGCAGTGTCAAATTCTCATTTGCGGAAACACGGCTAATATCTGCTGCTTGTAAAGGTGCTATATCAACATCTCCTGCTTCTAAAGCTACTAAACGAGAGGATGCTTCAGGAATTATTTGAAAAATAATGGTATCATTTTCAGATTTTTCACCCCAATAATCATCAAAACGCGATACTGTTATGTGGTCACCTGAAACCCATTCTTCGAGTTTATAACGACCTGTTCCAATAGGTTTGAGACCAAAATTGTCATCTGATCCATCTGGTATCATAGCACAATCACCAGTCCATTGCTTATCCATAAATACTGAATCAGCTGCAATCATATGTACGACTACTGTGTGGTCATCAACAATTTCCACGTAATCTACTCCTGGATAATTACTAGTTCCCTTTTCAATGCCACGTTCGATACTCCATTTAACATCTTTAGCAGTAAAATCCTTACCATCATGCCACTTTACACCTTTTTGAAGGTAAAACGTAATTGTGGAACCATCCTCAGCTATTTCCCATCTTTCTGCTAATTCTGGCTCTAATTCATTTGTTTCTACGTTAAGCTTAACAAGTCTTTCAAAAATAGTCCAATAAACGTAATAGGCATTTACTTGCCAGCACATCATAGGGTCAAGTGAATTTACATCGCTTGTCATTGCAACCCTAAGTACTTTTTTTGCAGTGTTTGCTTTTTCGCTCTCAGTACTGGTTGGACTTCCGCTAGAATTACTTGTATTTGTTCCAGTATTACCAGAGCCACATGCTACTAAGTTAAGAATCATAATTATACTTAGTATAATCCCAACTACTTTTTTTAAATTTTTTTTCACATCCTTACCCTCCTATATGTTTTTTTATGCAGCTTAACAATACTTAGTTAATTTTAATCATAATTTATAAAAATTCAAAATTTTAATAAAAATCAGCTATGGAAAGTTAACCCGCCCTACTAGTGGATTTGTTATCCACTATACTAACAAAGCAATTTTCATGCCATGATTTTTAGTAGATATAATTTATTTTTTAGTAACTCTGGTATAAAGTATTAAATAGCAATAGAACTATCACTTTAATTATTAGCTGAAATATTATTTAACATTATTGTAAACAGCTCAAATAAACTTTATCTACCCCTTTAAATAAACAAAACTGCAACGTTTGCAGTTTGACTGCAAACGTTGCAGTTTTATATAACAAGACTATAAATTGTAATCTCGCATTTTATAAAATAAGTTACGCTCACTTATACCTAATTGTTTTGCAATCTCTTTTCTGCTTAAAGATGAGTTTTCAAGTTTAGCCTCAATTACGATTTTCTCAATTTCTTTTAAGCTCATACATTTTAAGAGTTTTTTTACAGCTTGATTTGCATTCATTAAATTGTTATCTGCATTTAAACTTAATGTTGTTTCAACAGGCAGGTCATCTACATCAATTAAGTTTCCATCGCAAAGTGCAATTGCATATTCTAAAATATTTACAAGCTCCCTAACATTCCCGGGATAATCGTATTTCATAATAGTTTTTTCTGCTTGCTTTGTAAAGCCATTTACTGCTATACCTTTTTCTTTAATGATATTTGATATTATTTCTTCGCAAAGCTCCGGAATATCTTGCTTACGCTCCCGTAATGGCGGAACATTTATTTCTATTACATGGAGTCTATAGAATAAATCCTGCCTGAATTTTCCTTGCTGCACCATTTCTCTAAGATTCTTATTTGTAGCAGAGATTATTCTTATATCAATTTTTTTCAATACATTACTTCCTATTGCAGCAATTTCTTTTTCCTGCAAAACTCTTAATAGCTTTGCTTGAAGTGATAGAGGCATATCACCTATTTCATCTAAAAACAAAGTTCCGTTATTAGCAAGTTCAAGTTTGCCAAGTCTATCAGAACTTGCTCCGGTAAAAGAACCTTTTTTATGTCCAAAAAACTCCTCTTCCAACAAACCTTCTGGGATGGCAGCACAATTTACTGCAACAAACTTTTCTTTTTTTCTGTTTCCTGATTGATGGATTGCTCTAGCAACTAACTCTTTACCGGTACCACTTTCCCCTGTAATAATAACGCTTGTATTATTATTTTTTACTCTGCTAATCATTTGATATACTCTTTGCATCTGAGGGCTCTTTCCAACCATTTCTCCATAACGGTTAAGAAGACCCATTTCATGTAATTCATTATCTAGAAGCTTAACCTGTCTGTTTAGGTTTTGATATTCAAGGGCTTGAGTTATAAAAACATTTAGTTCATCTAAGTTTAGTGGTTTACAAAGATAGTAAAAAGCTCCGCCTTTAATTGCTTCAACTGAAGATGTGATATCTCCAAAAGCAGTCATTACAATAACTGCAACTTCAGGATTATTGGCTTTAATATGTTTTAGCACATCAAGACCATAAAATTCACCTAACATTAAATCCAAAAGTACTAACTGAATATTTTTTTCCTTTATGATCTGGTAAGCTTGATCTGGATTATTTGCAATGCTTACATCATAATTATCTTCTAGAGATAGGGATAAAAATACGCAAATTCCCATCTCATCATCACATATTAATATCTTTGGTTTCATTTAAATTCCTCCGTGTTTTGCATCATATCTTTATTGGCAGAAGGAAAGTATATTGTCAATAAAGTGTATTTTCCTTTTTCACTTTCAATCATAAGCTTGCCCCCTGCCTCTTCAATATACTGTTTTGTAGTGACAAGACCAATGCCCGTACCTGTAGATTTTGTTGTATAAAAGGGCTTAGTACAAAGACTAATCTCTTCCTCCGTCATGCCATTTCCCTGGTCTTCAATAGATATTTTTACTATTTCATTTTCATTCCATGTATTAATATTTATATAAAAAACTTCATTTGCTACTTTAATTTGTTTTTTTTCTATTGATTCTATACTATTTAGCATTATATTTAACAAAATCTGCCGGAACTTATCTTCATCAATAATTATAAACAAGTCTTTTTCCAAAAGAGTTTTAATCTTAATTTTGTCTATATTAATAATTGGCAGCACTAAATAATAAATAGAGTTTATAACTTCTTCCACATCAATTGTTTCAATTTTACTTTCTTGAGGGCTGGCATAATTTATAAGGTTTTTAATAAGTCTATTAATCCTTTCAACTTCTATTGGAATATATTTTGTAAAAGCATCTACAAATTTTTCGCTGTTCCCTTTTGATTTAATAATAGCTGCAGATGCACTTATTGTTGTTAAAGGGTTTTTAATCTCGTGAGCAATACTTGCTATCATTTTATTAAGAGCCTCGTTTTTTTCTCGTTCAAAAACTGCTTGTTTGTGTCGCTCTTCAGCTGTCATATCCTCTATGGCAAGTAAAACACTCGATATATTATTTGCTTCATAAATTTGATGTAAGCTATAGCGGTAATACCTTTTATCACCATTTGGGGAATCTAATGTTATATTTATTGGGTCATGGTTACATTCGTCATTAAATAGGTCTATTTCTTGTTTTTTTAAGATTTCTCCAAAAATAGGTAATTTAAAAGCGGAAATATCTGAATCTTTATCAAAAGGGATATCTGCAAGATAATATGCACTTGGGTTCATATGAACAACCTGTCCTTTTTGTTCAAATAAAACTAAACCACCAGGAGATGCCTCAAAAATTTTACTTCTTAAACAGCTTTCCTTTTCCGCTTGACTAATACGAAGTTTGAGCTCGTTATTTGCAAAGCTTAATTCAGCTACCTGTTCCGCAACCTTAGTTCGCAAAATTTTTTTTATTTTAACATTAGCAGCAAAATAGGCACCACCGATAATTAAAACTAGAATAAAGATTGCTGAAACAGTTTTTAAAATTAATTTAAAATTATTGCCTTCTTCGGATATCCAACGATTGTAAATTATTCCGCACTGCCCATTAGTATGTAAAGTTGCAAGCCCCCTGTTTAATATACTTAAAAGGTATGGATCTTCTGATTGAACTAAAATAACATAGGTGATAGGGGAAATATAATTATTTATTATTGTATAATCATCCTTTTTATCATTTTCTTCTAAAAACCAAATGAGTGAACTTTTGTCACCTACTACCATATCTGCATAACCCTCTAGTTGTGCTTTAAATGCATTTTTGTTGTTATCTTTTAAAACTATATCGCTACAATTCATTTTGCTCAAATATGTATAATCTATTGTATTGTGCTCGATAGCAACTCTAAATGACTTAAGCTCTTTATTTATTTTATAATCTTCAGCTACAGAATTTTCTGCAATTAGACATAGGGAAGATACTGATAGAGCTTGGGTGCTAAATGCTTTATATTTAGAGTATTTCCCTTCAGTTACCCCTAGTACTATATCAAGATCTTTTTTCCCGAAAGCTTCCATACAATCACTTGTATTTTCATATGGCAGATACACTAAGTTTAAATCGTTTTCCTCGGCAATTGACTCTAAAAGCTCAATATGCATGCCGCTTGGATTATTATTTTCATCCAAAAATTGATAAGGAGGAAAATTTAAACTAAAACCAACTCTAACAGTAGTAGTTAAAGCTTCCGCCTTTATGGGCATTGATAATACTGATATAATAACAATAACTATTAAATAACGAATAAATTTCACTCTAGCATACTCCTTAGTAGCTTATTTTACTTTTTATTTTTCATTATATCATAAGTTTTGAATTTTGCTGCTTATATTTTTAAAAGAATAATTTTCTATAGGATAATCAGGGCTTAATCCAAAGCTATCATACTTACTA
>ENA-UOOR01002293-UOOR01002293.1-fermentation-metagenome-genome-assembly--contig:-NODE-2293-length-19710-cov-5.197507_pt1 | contig 19710 bp, 13 predicted proteins | sample MGYA00245780_ERZ724029 | MGnify/ENA primary metagenome ERZ724029 (study PRJEB28704, sample SAMN03018315) | fermentation metagenome | biome: anthropogenic terrestrial biome; feature: soil; material... | reverse complement strand
AAACGCCGTTTTGGGGAAAAGTTTAATTGAAGAAAGTTCCGAAACGCCGTTTTGGGGAAAAGTTTAATTGAAGAAAGTTCCGAAACGCCGTTTTGGAGAAAAGTTTAGTTGAAGAAAGTTCCGAAACCATCGTTTTGGGGAAACATTTAGTTGAAGAAAGTTCCGAAACACCGTTTTGGAGAAATATTTAGTTGAAGAAAGTTCCAAACCATCGTTTTTGAAGAAAAGTTGAACTCAAGAAAGTCCCCGATCATCGTTTTGAATGAAAACACAACGTATAAAACCCCTACAATCGTCTGTTTGGAACAACACCGGGCACATCAAAACTTCCCGCTTTTGTATTGGAGTCTATTCGGTGCATTATTTTTCATCCTTTTCCGGTTTAGAGCGAAAAAAACGCATTCAGGGAATCTGCCTATCGCGGAACAGCCTGAAAAAGCTTTCCGCCCTTTTCTTTTTTCTCCAAAGGTAATAGAAAAGAAATCCAGTAACCAAGAACTCCCCGGAGAGGGATGAAAAAGGCAGAAAGCAAAAATGATTATTTATCTTTTTGTTTGACGACTAACTTTTCTTCATTCCTGCCGATGACCTTCTTCAGCTCCAATTCCAATCGTTTGATTTCGATTTCCTGATTGCGGATGGTCGTCAGCAACGAGTTTAATTCTTCGTTATCGACGGTGTCGGGATATTGCGACTTTATACGGCCGATGAAATCACTCAGTACGTTCATGTAGTTGTTAAACGCATCATAGGGCGATTCGTAGGGGCTGAAATTGCTGTGGCCTCCCGAAAAATGCTTCGTCGACATATAATAGAAATGATCGCTCGATTGGAGGTAGAGCCAATCCTGCTTCAAACGGCGGTCGGTACAAAGGCGTACGCGTTCGGCAATGTCGTAAAGCAGTTTAAAAGCGCCTTTCTGCAAGGTGTTGCCCAACCAAGCGCCCACGTCGCGCTCCTCATCGGTCCACGAAATAGGCGTCGGGACGCTAATCGCTCCCACCGGCTTATGCACATCCATGATTTCCGATGGGGTGGCGAAGCCGATTCCCTGATCGAAGGCAAATCGCGGCAAAGCCTTCATGAATTCGAAAATTCCCGTATACGAGGGTTGCAGATTACCCAGCGTTTCGTAATTCATAAATAAGTTAATCACCTGTTCTTCCTGCGGGGTATCGGCGATCCACGAAATGAATTTTTCGGCCGTCAACGGATATTCGCTCCAGTTATAATTGGAAAAACGATAGGTAATGTCGTCGCTGAAACGCGAGTTCTTCAACAGCAGTTTCAGTTCGGGGCGGTTTTGCGATTGATAAAGATAGTTGGGGCTCTTCCATCCCAGAATATGCTTAGCGCCCTCGGTAATCATTTTGGAGTAACCCATTTCGCAAGCCATATCGGCAATGTCATCCGAATAAATCAACTCGGTGTTGCGCAAAACCGTCGGCGTTTGGTCGAAGAGCATCTTGATGCGTTCCGCCTGCATAGCCACCTGTTGTTTGAATTCTTCGGGATCGGCCAAAGACGCCAGCGAGTGCGCGTAGGTCTCCGTTAAAAATTCCACATTTCCCGTACGGGCCAATTCACGCAGTCCGTCGATCACTTCGGGCGAGTAAATTTCGAGTTGTTCGAGGGCGACGCCCGATATGGAGAACGCCACCTTAAACTTGCCTTTGTATTGACGGATGAGATCCAGCAGCATGCGGTTGGCGGGGATATACGAACGGCCGGCTATCTGTTGCAGGATGTCCTCGTTCGAATAATCATCGTAGTAATAATGGTCTCTTCCGATATTGAAGAAACGGTATCGTTTTAACCGGAACGGCTGGTGTATCTGAAAATAAAAGCAAATCGTTTTCATTTGATCCTTCGTTATAGAGTTGTGTTAGTTTTCGTTTTAAGAGTGGACGACGCGGTCGTACACCTCGCGTACCTTGCGTCCCGCATCTTCCCACGTTATCGTATCAATTTCTTTTTTACCTTCCACTTTCAGGTACTCCGCCATGGCCGGATAGGTGCATATCGAGTAAATGGCATCGGCCATCGCCTCCACGTCCCAGTAGTTGGTTTTTATCACGTTATGCAGAATTTCCGAGCAGCCCGACTGATACGATATAATGCTCGGCACGCCGCATTGCATGGCTTCGAGCGGCGATATGCCGAACGGCTCCGATACCGAAGGCATGACATATACATCGCTCGATTTGAGCATTTCATACACTTGCCGGCCGCGCAAAAAACCCGTGAAGTGAAATTTGCCGGCAATGCCGCGGTCGGCCACCAGCCGGATCATCTGATCCATCATGTCGCCGCTGCCGGCCATGACGAAACGAATGTGGTCGGTCTTGCTTAGTACCTGCGTGGCGGCATCGACAAAAAACTCCGGGCCTTTTTGCATGGTTATACGCCCGAGGAACGTGACCACCTTCTCCGGTACGCCCGAAAGCCTTTCGAGGGCTTCTATTTCGGGGCTGAGAGGTTCCACGGCATTGTGTACCGTGGTTACTTTCCAGTGAGGTTGATGATAGTTTTCGATGACGGTTTTGCGGGTGAGGTCGCTCACGCAGATAATATGGTCGCAGTGGTCCATGCCGTCTTTTTCGATGCCGTATACCACAGGATTGGGTTTTCCCCGGCTACGGTCGAATTCCGTCGCATGCACATGGATGACCAGCGGTTTGCCCGTAACGCTCTTCGCATGCAGTCCCGCCGGATAGGTGAGCCAATCGTGGGCGTGGATTACATCGAACGAGTAAGTGCGGGCGATCACGCCGGCGACAATGGAATAATTATTGGTTTCTTCCAGGATGTTATTCGGATAACGCCCCGAAAACTCGATGCATCCCAGCTCGTTAGTGTGCATATAGTTGAAGTCGGCATAAATATGATCGCGCAAATGATAGTACTCCTGCGGGTCCATACATTTTTCAAGCCTCGATTTGGCCGTTTCCCACGGTACGTCGCGCCAAACCACGGGGGTATTGTTCGCGCCGATCATGGTAAGGAAACTCTGATCCTCGTCGCCCCACGGTTTGGGGATTACGAAAAGGATTTCCATATCGTTTTGCTTCGCCATTCCCTTGGTCAGCCCGTAACTGGCCGTCCCAAGTCCTCCCAAAATATGCGGTGGAAATTCCCAACCAAACATTAATGCCCTCATCCTTTATATTAATTACAAATTACAAATTACAAATGACAAATTACAAATTACAAATTACAAATTACAAATGACAAATTACGAATGACAAATTATAAATTACAAATTACAAATGACAAGTCTAAGATCGAATGTCGAATGTCTAAAGACGGGAGACAATCGTTCATCGTTCATCGTTCATCCCTCATCCCTCATCCCTCATCCCTCATCGTTCTTCATAAGCCGTTGCGCCCGTAACAACTCCGCCACGCTCATGGCGAACGAGTATCCGCCGCGTCCCGTAAAAGGCGGATTGGAATCGTATAACTCCGAGATGCTCCCGATGCAATCATTCTGCATTTCGTCCTCCATATTCACCATGATGCGATCGGCAAGCGACAGTCCGCTCATGTGGAAGACTTTCAGATAGGCCTCTATATACGGCCCCAGCAGCCAAGGAAAAGCCATTCCGTTGAAATAGGCCAACTTCTTATCATCGATAGAGCCCGTGTAATGCGGACGAAACTTTTCGCTCTTGGGACTTAACGAACGTATCCCGCAGTTAGTCAGGAGTTCCTTGGTGACATAGTCAATCACCGATTTCTTTTGACGCCTTTCCAACGGCGAATAGTCGAGCGAAACCGCAAAAATCATGTTCGGGCGTACGCTCCAGTCGGCATAATATCCGTCGACATAATCATACAAATAGCCGGCATCGTTCATAAACACGTCCAAAAACGATTTTCGTATTTGCTCGCCCGCATCTTCGAGCGTATCGGCCAGCGCACGGTTGTTGGTCTGTTCGGCTATTTCATGCGTAAACATCACCGCATTATACCACAAAGCGTTAAATTCCACCAAATATCCCGAACGGGGAACGACGGGACGGCCGTCGATGGTCGCATTCATCCAACTGACAGCCGTTTCACGGCCGTAAGTCGAAACCAATCCGGTTGTTCCGTCCACCGCCAGATTGGGGTGCATGCTCCCCCGAAGGTATTCCATCGCCGAAAACAAAAAGGTCGCGTATGTATTCAGGAAAGGCTCTTTCCGTTCTTTCCAATATTGTTGTAAAGCCCAGATTACCCACAGCAGCACATCCGGGTCTTCTATTTGCTTTATATTATTCTTCAGCGGGCGGTCGTGCATGAAGTCTTCCAAATGCGGGATCGCCGTATCCATAATCTTTTCGAAATCGTCGGGGCGGTCTACCGACAAGGTGCATCCCGGAAGCGAAATAAACTGGTCGCGCGCCCGCACTTTAAACCATGGATAACCCGCCAACAGATAGTTTTCGTTGTTTTTGGGAATATAATAAAACTGATGGCTCGAATTTTTCAAGCAGTTATAGAAACTCGATCGCAGCGTTCGTTTGTGAATCTCAAAATCGAATTCTTTTTTCAATGAGCCCGTGTCAACGAATATATCTCCGGCAGAGAAAATAATCTCTTCGTCTTTTTGAATATCCATCTCGAAATACCCCGGCACGTACAGGTCTTCCTGGTAAGTGTCACCCATCTGCATATCCTGTAAGTATTCTATTCCCCGGTACCAGTCGGGGTGGTACACAAAAGAGGGCTTCTTGGTGAACTGCATGAACAACTCGGGGTAGCCCGGATACATGCAGGTACTGATGCCGTTTTCCACCTCGCGGTAAGAACGGTCGACCTGATCGTTTTCTTTGGTCAGTTCCGAAGCTTTGCGGAAAGCCAGAAAAGGCTTAAAGCGGATGGTGGTGGGCGAGTGGGCGTCCATCAGCGTATAGCGGATCATGAGGCGGTTTTCTTTCGAAGAGAACATAATTTCTTTCGATAAAACCACCCCTCCCACACGATAGATAGTTTTCGGAACGCTGTCGCAATTAAATTCCCGGATGTATTTATGGCCTTTGGGACTATAGTTGTCGCCCGAATACTTGTGGATGCCCAAGTTAAATTCCGCTCCATGCTGAATGACCGTTTCGTCGAACGACGATAAAATCAGATGGTTTTCGTCATCTAAATAAGGCGCCGGCATGACTAAGAGTCCTTGGTATTTGGTGGTGTTACACCCGGAGATGGAGGTGTTTTGGTAAGCGCCTCGGCGGTTTGTCCTCAATACGTTTCGGTAAAGGGAGTACTCCAGATTGATCATCAGATCTTTATCGAATTTCAGATAACTCATCGCTAAATGGAATTAGTAATTCATGTGTGTAATATCAAATGTTTCCGCAAGGTAGCAATTAAGAAATTATTGCACAAATAAAATTCCGATAATTTCACATTTTACTTCTTGTGTAGGAATAAAACGTATTTATTCGTATTTTTGTTTTGGAAATAGCGTAAAATAGGGATATCCGGTCCGTCTAACCGCTTTTGAGGGTTGGCGGATGAATATAGCCGGATAAAAAGTATGGGGCGTATGGATAGCATGCATCAATCTTCGGGAATAGACATCGACAAAAAGCGGATGTGGCTGGCGTTGCTTCCGGCCATCGTGATTGTGGTACTTATCGGATTGGCTTTTTTAATGAGCCGGGTGGAAGGGCTTTCTCTCGGGATTTTTCAACAAGGCATTCTTCCGCGGGAGGTGAGGGGATTGCCGGGCATCGTATTTTCACCTTTTGTACATTCGTCCGTGTCCCATTTGTTCTCTAATCTGCTGCCGTTGCTGTTGTTAATAGGGTTCCTGTTTTATTTTTACAATAAAATCGCTTTTCGTTCGTTGCTTTCGCTGTGGTTGTTAAGCGGATTTTTCACCTGGTTAATAGGCCGGCAAGCCTATCATGTCGGCGCGAGCGGATTGGTATTTGCCTTGGTGTTTTTTCTTTTCTTTAGCGGTCTTTTCCGTAAATACATTCCACTCGTGGCCGTATCGATGGTCATTGCATTCATTTATGGAAGCATGGTTTGGAGCATGTTCCCGTTTGCCGAATATGTCGATGCCGACTTGTCGTGGGAAGGGCATCTTTCCGGAGCGTTTGCCGGGCTTATTATTGCGTTTGTCTTCCGCCGTCACGGCCCGCAGAAACCGCCTGTGGAGTGGGAGGAAGAAGAGGATGAAAATGAAGAAGAGGTTAACCCCGAACATTAAGGTACCTAAAAGGATAATATTAAATTGGAAAAGATATGGGAAAGCCATATCTTTGTGCTGTATATAAATACTGAAGACATGGAACGGTTATCAAACCTATTTTCGCGAACGGGCGCTTTTTTATCTTTCCCACATTATTACCCGCCAAGGGAGTGCAGGAGGAGAATGGCATTTTGATGTTAAGGCGGTTTACGGAGTCTTTTTTATGAACTTCCGGTTAAACAGCATACCGCATAAATTGCGTACAGATGTTATCCTTGCCGACCGTGAAACACATGAACAATTCAGTGATAAATTGCGTTTTATTTTCATCGAACTTCCTTCTTTTACTAAGCAGGAAGACGAATGCGATACGAATTTTGATAAATGGATTTATACACTTAAAAATATGGAAATATTAAAATCAATCCCTTTCAAAGATCACAAGAAGGTCTTTAAGAAACTGGAAAAAACGGTGGACTTAGCTTCTTTGGATACGGAAGAGCGTGAAAGGTATGACGAAAGCATTAAAGTCTATCGTGACTACGTAAATACGATTGATTCCGCTAAAAAAGAAGGTCGAAAGGAAGGTCGAAAGGAAGGTCGAAAGGAAGGTGAAGAGAACAAGCAAATCGAAATTGCCCGAAAAATGAAAGCGGAAGGTCTTTCGGTTGGCGTCATTGCCCGATTGACGGATCTTTCTATGGATGCGATAGAAAAACTGTAGCGGCGAAAACGTTTTCTATTAAAATAAATAGAAAAAGCGTATGGCACTCGAATAGATAACGAAGTCCATACGCTTTTTTTGTCAATACATTATCTATCCTTTTCAATTTCCCCCCGAGGCGACAATCAATGCTAATCCGGTAATAAACAGAATAAACATCCCGATAAGCAGTTGATTGACACTCTTAGGCGATCCCTTAAATTCCTTCCATATAAATACACCCCATAAAGCGGCAATCATCGGCGCGCCTTGTCCCAAAGCATACGATATGGCCGGGCCGGCTTTTCCCGCCGCAATGTAACTGAGTGATGTCCCTATTCCCCAAATAACCCCTCCGAGTATTCCTACCGAATGTGTTTTCAGACTGCCTTTAAAGTACCGGGAATAACTTACCGGTTCTCCCAAGAAGGGCTTCCTCATTACAAACGTATTGAAGATAAAATTACTGCCCAAAATACCTAACGAGAAGATAAAAAATGCGCCGTAAGGTGTCAGCATGCCCGGTGTCGGATTCTCCAGATTATTCAAATCCATTGCCGAAGCGACAAACCGGTAAAAGAAAGACATGAGGATTCCCGCACAAATGGCGATGATGATACCCTTCTTTTTCGTCTTGCTTTCCTCCGTTCCCGAACTCTTTTTCCCCGAAGCGATCCCATTCAATATGACAGCAACGACAATGAGGGCCACGCCGAGAAAAAGAATAACAGGGTCACCTTTGGGAGCGCCCAAGTAATTGATGAATACTCCTAATACGAGTGCGAGTCCGACGCCTATCGGAAAAGCGACCGACATTCCCGCAAGTGATATCGAAGCGGAAAGCAAGATATTGGAAGCATTAAAAATAATGCCGCCCAGAAATGCACTCCAAAAATTATTGGAGCTAACCTGGACAATATCGTCGGTAAAGCTACGACCCTGGTCTCCGAAGGTTCCTAACGTAAACCCGGAGATTAGCGAGAGCAGTACGATACCGATGACATAGTCCCAATAGAACAATTCGTACCGCCACGTTTTGGCGGCTAATTTCTGCGTATTGCCCCACGATCCCCAGCATAGCATGGTGATAACGCAAAGCAACACGGCGAACGGATAATTTTGTACGATAAACATATGATTTATTTTAGATTAATACATTTGGTTTACTTTGAATGCTCTTTTCCTATTATATTTTCAATTTCGTGTTGATAAGGTGCCGAGTTTTGTGCACCCAACCGCGTAACCGAAAGGCTGCTTACTTGGCAAGCATATTCAACGGATTCTTTTATACTTTTGCCGTTGGCTAATGCAACAACGAATGCTCCGTTGAATATATCTCCGGCAGCAGTCGTATCAATTGCTTTCACTTTTGGAGCCGGAATTAATAAATGCTCATTTTCATTCATAAAATAAGCGCCTTTTGCCCCAAGGGTAATAATAACATTTTCCACTCCTTTTTTTATCATCGTAGCGGCTCCCTGTGCCGCCGATTCTTCGCTTTGAACACGAATCCCGGTCAGGTATTCGATTTCAGTTTCATTCGGGGTGATAGCAAAAAGTTTAGGCAGGGCTTTATCGGATATCTGATGAGCGGGTGCCGGATTAAGAATGATTTTTTTCCCGCTGTTTCCGGCATAGTCGATAATATACTCTACTGTTTCAATTGGAACTTCCAATTGCATTAATATAATATCGCTCTCATCTATTAAAGATGACAAGTTCATGATATCTTCCACTGATAAATGCTTGTTGGCTCCGGAAGCCACTGTAATCGAATTCTCGCCCTGTTTGTCGACATTAATTAGAGCTACGCCGGTTGACGAAGAGTTATTCATCAATACCCCTTGGCAATCAATCCCTTCTTTCTGATACAACGCTGTAAGTTCTTTCCCGAAATCGTCATTTCCCACTTTCGTAATAAAAGCGACCTGCCCTCCTAAACGCGCCGCTGCAACAGCTTGATTAGCGCCTTTTCCTCCGGGATTTTTAAGAAACTTGTTGCCTATTACCGTTTCACCGGGCTTGGGTAGTTTTTTCGTGTGAATTACTAAATCAATATTGGAACTTCCTACAACTAATATTTTTTGCATATATCTGTTTATTCTCGTATTTGAATGTTTATCTGGAGGGGGTATTTGAATAGATTATCGCTTCCGTTGCGGTAACCTGAGCATCGGATCTCGGATTGAGCCATTTGAATGTGAGGGTATGTTCACCCATCGGTAATTGATATTGCCAGAATAAATCAACCCGGCGTGCATTCGACGACGATACCGGTAGTTCAGCTGTCTCGGCCAATACATTATCTATGTACATTTCCACTTGTGCAATATAGTTAGCATCGGCACATTGCACCGATCCTTTTAAAACGATTCCGATTCCCTCGAAATTCACACTGAAGCCTTCCGAAATGGTTTGGTTAACGGGTTTTTTCTCTATAGGAAAATGTCCTTCGAATGATTTTTCATAAGCTACCGCAGTCGGTTGCTGACAATTGATTATGACTTGATCTCCATCTGTTTTGCCTTCTTGTTGTTCTACGACAAGTAATGCATGTTTAAAACCGATTTCGTAGATATCATTCAATGAAATATCGGTATATTCAAAGTCCCGGTCTTCTATTTCGTATAAACTTTCTTTCCATTTTTCGGGGATTTGGCTATAGCCTATCATTGTACCCAATACGCCTGCAACAGTCGCCGCATTGCAATCAGAGTCCTGTCCGCAACGAGCTGCGATATCAATCGTTTTAAAAAAATCTTTCTTTCCGTACAAAAGGCCTATTGCCACATAAGCGCTGTTAATTTTGGCATCAATATTAAAAGGAACAAATACGCCGTCGGGACATCCTATCTCCGAACTCCATTTCTTTTCACATTCGAACCAATTTCTTTTCCAATCGTCCGGAAATTCCTCGTACCAACTGATTGCGTCATTCACGCATTGATAAAAAGAACTTTCTGGAGGAATCGTTTTTAATGCTTCTTTCACGACAAATTCCATATCGTCCGAAATAAAAGCCAATGAGTATAAAGCGGCTACAAATACGCCGCCATACCATCCGTCTCCGTGATTCATGATATGTCCTGTCTTATCAGTAATCTGAGAAGCCGTATTGGGCATTCCCGGAGACATTAATCCGGCAAAATCGGCCTCAATTTGAAAATCGATATCATCCGCATGGGGATTATTCAACCAATGGCCGGATTCGGGAGGCCTCAGCCCTTGCAAGATATTGTAGCGCGCGGCCTGATTGGCATGCCATAGCGGATACGGAGCATGTGCGAATGCAATCGCAAAAGAATCTGCCGGAGCTTCTAATCCCAAACGCTCAAAAACTTCTACAAATGTGAGGTTCACGTATATATCATCATATAAGCCCGGGAAATTGTCATAATACCATTTCACTCTGTCTTTATTCCAAATAATGGGTACGTAATCCTGAATCATTGTTCCGTTATAAAGAAACTCGACGGGGCCTCCATAGGTACAACCGATTGTTTTTCCTGCCCATCCGCCTTTTATTTTATCTTTCAGTGTTTCTTTCGTTAATGTGACGGTATCAGGGATCCGTTGATTTTTATTCCTTCTCTCTGTGGAAGAACAAGCCGCTCCTGCACCTAATAGAATGGCGATAAAAATAGCTGCCAATACTTGTTTTTTCATAAATTCTTTTTTTATAATTTTAGTTAGTAGCATCTTGCGCATTGAGTTTGGCTGATTCGCCTCCCATGCAATTATAGGCGGAAATTTCATACAAATGTTTCCGGCCTTTCATGCTTTTTTTATCGATAAATTCGTTTTTATATTTATTCTTACTGTCCAATGGTCTGTTCCCGATTAATTCTCCGTCTCGGTAGATATAATATCCGGTAATCGTTGAGGTATCATCAGGCGCCTTCCATTCCAGATAAGTGTCCTCTCTTTCCGTTTTGACAATTATCTCTGATACTGCGGGTGGCGGAAGTATGTCGGGAAGTTGTCCATTCTTGAAATACTGTAAGTAAGCCTTGTGATATTGTTCGTTCACAATATTCGGGCTATAATAATGACTATAAGCGAAAGTGATGATTTTGCTTACATAGGGACTTGCCAGTCGCATTTGTTCTACAAATCGATTTAATGGAGCAGGAACCCAAAATTGTTGATCAAAAGTTTCCGCATCAGACCAGAATAAAAGGCCGGGTTTTGTATTCACCGCGTGATTTAATTCCCCAAACCATTCGGGGATCATTTCCTTGTTTAACCCTCCGGCGCCTACGCAATCTTGTGGAGCAAAAATATCTCCGGATTGAAAGTGTGCTTTTGAAAAGACATATTCCCATAATTGAGCGTATTCTTTTGCCGTTCCTATACGGTAATTCATAAAAGGACATAACATAAAAGGCATGTCAGGAGTGACGGCATGCAGATGCTTCAAGTTAATATTTAAAGCATTTACAAGAGCGTCTTTATATTCTTTTTGAGATAATTGGTCGATGTTTGCTACCTCCCATACCCAATACCAGCCGTACATCGTTTTTCCATAGCGCTTTTTATATTTTTCAATCAATTCATCCGCTACCCGATTGCCTATCTCCATTTGTTGCAAGAGCCAGTCTTCGTCATAATTTCCTTTCCACCATCTTTCATGGAAGTTCAGTCCTAAGAAAACCTTTAAACCAGCTTTTTGAGTATTGCGAAGACACATTTCGACTAAATCCTTTTCGGCATTTTTCTTTGTTGTTAAGTTGCTCGGATAGGGGCTTTTTATCACATTATCTTTTCCGGTGTGTAAAGTCGGTCCGAAAATAAGATACTGCATGCCGGCTTCTTTTAATGCTTTCAATTCTTTTTGCCATTGTGCATCGTTCCAGTTAGCGACTAAATGGTCTTGGATGAAAGTTCCTTGAGAAGTGGGATAATTATCAGCCGTTAGTTTTTGTTCGAAGGTATAATCAAAGAATTTTCCTGACAGCGTTCGGATATACGTATCGAATCTCCTTTCATTTTCATAGAGATCAATAACGCGAGCGCCTCTTTCAAGTATTTCCTTATATGCAGAAACGTAACCTGTTTTTCTGCCATATGCCAAACAAATCTTTCTTTCGGGAGCGACGATATAATCGTTGTTATGATCATGTCCCACAAATGTTCCCATCACATCTTTATTTTCGATGAAAGAAGTGATCAATCCGCTGTTTAAAACAGGAGAACAGACTTGTTCGCTTTTATTTCCCAATGTATAATCAAGATGCCTTGCTATTTCATATTCGGGAGTAGGGATATGGAAAAAAGCGAGCGAAGGTACGATTTTTCCGTTCTTTCGGGTGACTGTTTTGCTTTGCTGCCGATACCATTGGATCTGACTGTTTTTTATCCAATCATACGTCCCGAGCGTTTTATCCTCCGGATACGAATGAGAATCGAACAAATAGATTATCCAATTATCATTTTTCTCATCGTCGGACGAACCGATTCTCAATGTGCAATTTCCGTACCCATCAATATCTTTATCAGCATCATAAGTCATATTGTAGGGCGTATTCTTCAGAAATTCCATTACTTGAGATTTGCTCATATCCGCTTCTACATCATGATTACCGAAAGTCACTGCAAAAGGAGTTTTCGTATGGATCATCGGCTGGATAATTTGTTTCCATCCTTCGAGAGCATCCTTTGATATAACGATATCTCCTGTTATAATGACTAGATCAGGCTGTTCCATTCTAATCAAATTTTCCATAAGAAAAACAGTACTGTCATTATACTCCTTATATTCCTTTCCACTTGTCCAATGCAGATCGGTGAATTGCATAATTCGGAATCTATCCTTATTGAATTTTAATATTGTTTGGGGATAGACATTTTTTGACAAAATCAATGCTACAAAAAGAAGAATAAATTCTAAAGATTTTATCCGTAATTTTAGTTTCATATTTTTATTAATTTAATATAGTCGAGGACTACCTTATTTTCATCAACACTCATATTCTCATTGTTTTCGGTATATATCAACGATAGTTTTTGCATTCCCTTATTTAGGGACACTTTTATAATATTGCTTTCGCTCCATTTTGTCCAATTATAATCTTCCATAATAGGAAAAATAAAAGAGCCTTCAAATGTTTCGTTAACCAAGAATGAGCGGACAGCGCAACGATTCATGCAACCAACATGTGTTGCCATTGCCGTTTAAAAATTTAAAATAATGGGTATAAAAACCAATAGTAATATAATAGTCGTTTTAATTAATTCTTGCTTCATTTTGGATAAATCCTTCAATTCTGTATTTTGATAAAACAATTGTAATTATTTCGAAATATAAAAAATCCTTATCGTGGAGGCTTGACTCAATATACCAACCACTGATAGTCGAACAAACATTTTTGTATTTGATTATCTTAAAAAAGACAGTTATTATATTTTTTCAATTATTATAACAACTGTCTAATGAAAGGTCGTTTATAAATCAAATTAGCTTCCTTTTTTAGATATGCGAATATTGTCAAATGAAAAATTACGGGCAATATTTGGATCAATTTCAAGACGCATATTGAAAGATTGGTAATACATATTTTCCGGATAAGTTGTAGAACGGTTCACAACAAAAGGTAACGTAACCGTTTCCCATCTGTTGAAATTCTGAAAGACGAAATCACTCGGTATCCATTCCATAGGACTTGCATCCCAAAACAGATAATTACAGAACCTAATCTTTCCTTCTATGAATTGGTTTGCCGTTCTGAACTCACACTTTATTACATAATTCTGGAAATTATCAAGCATATCATCTGTAAAAGGTACACCACTTTTTTCTGCAATATACCACCACCCGGAATATTCGGATTTATCGTCAATACGTAGAAAGTTTCCACTAAGACGCTGTTTATCGTTCGGATTTGTCACAATGTTAATTGGATTACTTGGTGTTAAATCGTCAAAATTCATAATCATGCATTCATTGTCATAATACCGTCCGGGGCAGAATGCTTCAACGTCATATTTTATTCCTTTTACCTTTACCTTAATATTTTTGTCTACATCTTTAGGGACTTGAGCAGTAAGGTAATTATTAGCTGAGCTTATTACTTTAGAGACTTTTCCGTTAAAATCTACAACAGCATTCAAAGAGTCTATTTCATAGAGTTCGAAGAAATCGCCATAAATCATGATTGTATCGCCGGGTTTGGTATATTCATTGAACATACGCTCTAAATATAGAGCAGGAGGAACCGCTTTAAACGGAATTTCTTGATATCCCGTTTTATTATAGATGTAGATTTTATCTGTTAAATTGATAGCTAATTTTACTGGAATTTTTAGATATAAAATATCATTTTCGGTATAAACCTCTAATAAATCTACTTTTACGTCATTTATTAAAACAGAATCAATATTATGAATATCCAATCCAGAGCCGTGAATTGCAATAAAATCTCCTAAAGCAGCTTCTGTAATACCGGTATTCAAATCGGTTACGGAAGTTACCTTGGTAAGTGTTATTGGCTTTATGTCATTATTTTCATCCGAACATGCGGATAAGGAGATTATAAAAAATAATATCCCGATCAAGCATATATTTTTAAAACTAATCATACTTTTCATCTTATTTTTTCATTAAAGTTGTTTATAAATAGCATTACCAACCTGGATTATTCGTTTCAATATAAGGATTCGCATTGACCTCATCCAACGGGAGCGGTAACAGTAAATGTTTTTGTTCCCGTCTTTTCACGATCTCATTTTCATCATTTGTTCCGATAGCATTCATTACTTGGAGATAAATGCCCCAACGAATCAAATCTGTACGACGGATGCCTTCTGCTGCAAATTCTTTTGCGCGTTCTTCTAAAATATAAGAGCGGAATGTTTCTTTTGTATAGGGAATTTTGTTATTTCGCTCAGAAGAAAGGGTACTATTATTCCGTTTGTTCAACAAGTCTACCGTCTGCAATGCTTGAGAAGAAGGCCCATTATTGACTTCATTGTCCGCTTCTGCATAAATCAATAATGTTTCTGCATAACGCATGTAAGGCCAATTAAAATCTGCACGATTACCATCCAGAGGATAGTTAGACACTGCTGAGAATTTCATCAACTTCGAACCATACATATGTGCACCATTGGCCACTACATCTGTTTTATCATATCCATTCTCTCCTTTTCTCACATATACACTATCACGCTCAGGATAAAAATAGTAAAGCAGTTTGCCGGTGTTTTTATCATAATAGTAAGGAATGCGATGCAAAACGCCCCAGGTGATACGCTCGTCATCCCAATCATCAAACGTTTGAAGCCAATGATCTCTTTGTACATTAAACCCATTGCTCCATTCGCCGTTATATACAGGATTTGAATAGCCTAAAAAGTCCTTAGAAACGAAATTATAATAAAGGGTGCCATTTCCATCTATTGTTTGTAAGCAGAATTCAAATTCAGGACCATTTTTATAAGCTGCGCTCCATAATTCTTGCTGACTGGATGCCAGTTCGAATTCTCCTTCTTGAATCACTTCCCATGCTTTTTCTTTTGCCAACCGATAAAACTCTTGTGAGTCGAATTCTTCATAACCCGCTACTTGATCTTTTTCATGGGTAATAGGGACGGGCATCAAGCGTGAAATCGTACCATCCGGATTAGTTTTAGATCCCGGCCCTCCTTTTACAGTGATATTTCCGTTTTCCATCGAAGCAGAACCGATAGTCGCATAAACTTTTGCCAGCAACGCCTTGGCTGTCCCGCGACATACGTGTCCCTTTTTATACTCCGAATCGGTACGAGGAACCAATAGCGTTTCCGCTTCTTTTAATGTTTCAATAATATGTTCATATACATCTTTTATGGAAGCCCTAGGCTGTTCGGGGTCATTACCTTCTGAAATAGAAGTTTTAAATAGAGGAATTGGTCCAAAATGTTGAACTAATTGGAATTGTGACCAAGCCTTAAGAAATCGTAATTCTCCCAAAGCGTTATTCTTTGTTTTTTCCGGGATATTGGAGATCTTGTTTACCAGATAATAGTGATAATTAGCTCGATGAACAGATTGGCTATAATATTTATAGAAATTGTCGTTAGAGCCAGAGTTATAGAAATTACCCGCACCGATAGACCCAAACGCCCATCCGGGGCCAGTCTGATAATCGCAATCGAAATTAACCAATTCAGCGTAATTTCCCCACTCGAAAGGAAAATGTAAGGTAAGAAAAGCTCCCGAAACAAGTTGATCATAACTACCGGAAGCCGCGACATCATCTCCGGACACAAATGTAAAAGTTTCCTCTTCCAGATCGCAAGCGGTCAGCAAAAACAAACTTGCTATGAAATAGTTAAATATTTTTATAAGTTTCATAATCAGATACTTCTTTAAAATGATAGTTGAATACCTAAGTTGAAAGTACGAGCACTAGGGTAAGATGATACATCCACACCTCTACGGGACGCATCACTACCAAAACTGTTAACATCGGGGTCGTACCAATCATAATTAGTGATTGTAAACAGATTGGAAACACTTGCCGTTATATTCAGTGATGTTACGTATTTTATCGGCTGTGTCCATCTATAGCTTAAACTGACATTCTTACATCTAAGATAAGATCCGTCTTCCACATAACGATCGGAAGCCTTCAAGGCACGGGTATAGGTGTTATCTGGACGAGGCCATTTTGCATTATTCCTATTCTCCGAGGTCCAACGGGTATCCCATACAAACTTTGGCATGTTATTTCCTCCAACGAGATCAAATGACCGTAAATTAGCATTTAAAATATCATTCCCATGGGTGCCTTGCAAGAAGAAACTGAAGGTCCAGTTTTTATAAGTTAAGGTATTGGTTAAGCCATACTGATAATCAGGATTGGTATTGCCGATAATCGCTTTATCGCGATCATCAATCACTGGATCCTCATCCATATTCTTATACTTGATTTGTCCAACCATACTTTTAACTTTCGAAGCGCTTGCATTCGCGTAATATGGATCAGCTCGAACCTCTGCCTCATTATCATAAAAGCCATCTTCCACATAACCATATAAAGTGCCAATTGGATGTCCGTTTCTTCTTAGAAATATACTTTCCATACCCCAGACGACATTTGAAAATTGGTCGGCATTTAAGTTGCTGATTTCATTTTTATTAAATGAAATATTCGCGTCTACCTCCCACATGACACTATGTGTTTTTACCGGTATGAAGTTTCCGCTTATCTCTAATCCTTTATTCATTACGTTTCCGTAATTGGTGGCAATTTCACTGAATCCTGAACTCATCGGAATCAATTTGTATTGCAGCAGATCTGTTGTTTTCTTGTAATAAACATCGAAGATTAAATTTATTCTGTTATTAAGAAATGCGGCATCTAGTCCTAAGTCATATTGAGTCGTCGTTTCCCATTTTAAGTCCGGAGCAGCAGGACCTCCAAATCGTTCTTCCGCCATACCGCTGCTTAATACTCCATCATAAACATAATTGGAAGCGACAAACTTAGACCGTGTGGCGTAGGCATTAACTCCTTGATTACCCGTTTGTCCTGCACTAAGTCGAAACTTGAGGTTATCAAAGAACCCCATATTTTTAATAATTGGTTCATCAGACAAACGCCAAGCTATAGCCCCTGAATAGAAATTATTCCAACGATTCAAGGCTAGGCGGCTGGAGCCATCACGGCGTACGGAGAGTGTCATCAAATATCTATCCAATAGGTTATAATTTATACGGAATAGATATGACATCAACTGGGATTTTCCCCGGTAACTGCTGATCTCTTTATCTCCGATAGCTGCATTCATATCATTGTCCTCCGTATCATCAGTTGGAAAATTTTTAGCATTCATGGATTTACCTTTCCATGTAACTTTCTCATAAGTCATGCCTGCCACGGCATTCAAAGCATGATCTCTGAACTTTTTGTTGAACGTAAGCATTGATTCTTCTGTTAAACTTTCGTACGTACCATCAGATTTTACAGCATAACCATTGGTCGGTGATTGTCCAGCTCCAGTATAGCGATTATAATATTGATTACGTTCATCATAACTATATCCGTACCCCAGATTCTGACGAAATTTCAACCAATCGGTAAACTTAATTTCAGCAAATCCGGATGTAAATACAGAAAGGGATGACAATATATTTTTTTCCGTTTGTACCGTCAAATAGGGATTGGCTAATCCTGATGCAAAATCCTCAGAAAAGCCGGAGTCTGCTTCTGGATCGAAAACCGGGCGGGTGGGATTAAAGGAGATCGCGGAAGCGATCACACCATAATTTTCACTATTGGTGCGGGCAAAACGATTGTCTGATTTAGTAAGACTAAGATTTGAACCAATTTGTAGAAATTCATTAATTTTACGTGAGTTGTTTGCACGTGCGGTATAGCGTTTATAATAAGAATTTACAATAACGCCCTGTTGATCCAGATATCCGCCGGAATACATATAAGAACCGTTCTTGTCTCCACCGGATACGGTCAGATTATAATCTTTACTCAATGCGGTATGGAAAATCTCGTCTTGCCAATTCGTTCCATAAAATAAAGTTCCATCTCCATTTCGGTCATACCCTTTGCGAAAATCGTCAGGGCTTGGCAAATATTCCCTTTTTAGGACTTCCATTTGACCGGTTTCCGGGTTCAGTTGTGTTGTTTCACTCCACCGTCCTGGAATGGGATATGGTAAGTTACTAGGGTCGACCCATTCTTTACCGTCATACAAATATCCATTTATGGTCAATTCATTGCGATATTCGGCATATTCGGCAGCACTTAAAACGTCGATTCTTTTTACAGGATTCGATATATTGAAATTAGAACTGAACTGCACCGTGGGTTTTCCTTCACTGCCAGACTTAGTGGTAATGATAATTACGCCGTTAGCTCCTCTGGATCCATAAATCGCTGTAGCAGACGCATCTTTTAAAACTTCAATGGATTGGATATCCTGCGGGCTGATAGTACTCAACGGATTATTGGTTTGTTTGGTTCCGTAATCTGTCGCAGGAGCTTCTCCCATGGAAAAAGGGATTCCATCTACAATATATAAAGGTTCTGTACTTGTAGTAAATGAATTCGCTCCACGGATTTGAATGTTAACTCCAGCACCCGGTGCCCCATCGGCCTGCGAAACATTAATTCCAGCTAATTTGCCTTGTAATCCCTGATTAACGCTTACCGGATTTGTTTTCAATAGATCTTCTCCCCTTAAAGAGGACACTGAACCGGTAAGGTCTCTTTTTTTGACAGCACCATATCCAATTACAACCACCTCATCGAGTATTTCAGGGTCTTCCGACAAGATGACTTCTACATACGTTCTTCCGTTAAGTGAAATTTTCCGCGTTTGAAAGCCAACATATGAGAATTCGATCACGGCATTCTTGTTAGGAACTGTCAGATTGAATTTTCCTTCTGCATTTGTAGTTGTCCCTTGTCGCATGTTTTCTATAATTACATTCACACCGATCAAAGCATCACCTGTTGAGTCGATTACTCTTCCACTTACCTTTGTTTGGGCGTATCCCCCAAGAGTGAATAAGAAAATAACCGTTAATATGAGTAACGTCGGTAATTGACTCTTATGCCAATCACGCAAAACTGTGTATTTTTTTCTCATGTCTTTAGAAATTAAAATATATTTTCCACTACTTGATTGAAATAATCGACCGACTGTTTTATCTGCGGTAAATTGTTCTCCCAGTCGGCTTCATATTCTATCGTGAAATAGCCCTTGAAATGTTGCCGCTTGAGCTCCTGCATCATATTCTTTACATTCAGGACACCTGTTCCCCATACCACATCTTCCAGGATCCCGTCCTCTCCTTTAGGGGCAATATCCT